>ENA-OQIM01000528-OQIM01000528.1-human-gut-metagenome-genome-assembly--contig:-NODE-528-length-14366-cov-3.284922_pt1 | contig 14366 bp, 20 predicted proteins | sample MGYA00242579_ERZ504744 | MGnify/ENA primary metagenome ERZ504744 (study PRJEB26092, sample SAMD00036441) | human gut metagenome | host: Homo sapiens | study: EMG produced TPA metagenomics assembly of...
CCGGTCACGGTGGGCAAGGCCTACAAAGGATCGAGCCTGCTGCGCAAGAGCAGAACAGGCTCAACATCATCGCCGCAGGCGGTCAGGTCTCCGACACCTCCAACATCGGCGATGCGTTGAAGAACAACCGAATCGTCCGACCGCATCAAACTTAAGGGCGGCATAGCCTATGGCAGAAGGACCTGAAAGAATACGGAGCCAACCAGGGCTTCACCATCCAATAGCGTCTGTGTAATTGTTTAATCGATTGCGGCCTGCGGATAGCGCATTATCCGCAGGCGTCGGTTTTCAGATTGCCGGGCTATGATCGCCGGTTCGCGTCGCTGGCTCTTGAATCAGCGGACGTTTCGGTCGTAGATGTGCCGCATGCCCTTGAAAATCAGGTCCGGATCGTAAATGTCGATCATGTTCGTGTCGTCGGCGAACACGCGGCTCAATCCGCCCGTCGCCACCACACGGAAATCCTCGTCGATCTCCTTATGGAACTGCGCGATCGTGCGTTCGATGCCGCCGAGGAAGTTGTAGTACAGGCCCGCCTGCATGGCCGGTTTCGTGGACTTCGCCAGAATCGACTTCGGACGGGTGATCTCCACTTCCGGCAGCTGCGCGGTTCCCTCCCACAACGCGGCCGCCGCGGTACGTATGCCGGTGGTGATCAGTCCCGAAATCACCGCCGCGTCCCCGGTGACGTAATTGAACGTGGTGGCCGTGCCGAAATCAGCCACCAGAATCGGCCCGCCATACTCGTAATACGCGCCCGCGCAGTCGGCGATGCAGTCCGCGCCCATGTTCTGCGGATTGTCCATGCGGATGTTGAGTCCCGTTTTGATGCCCGGTCCCACGATCATCGGATCGATGTCGAGGAACTTCACGATGCTCGCACGGAACGAATGCATGACCTTCGGCACCACGGACGAATGATCACATCATCGACATCCGCCGCTTGTAGCCGCTCAAAGCCAGGAACTGCGTGATCATCAGCGTATTCGTCGGACGTGTGGTTCGCCTTCGTGGTGATGCGGTACGTGCCGCGATGCGCCCATCGTCGATGAAACCGATCACGACGTTCGTGTTGCCGATATCCACAGCCATCAGAAGCATGTTGCGTTCTCCTTCGCGTTTTGCGGAAGTTCCGTTGAAATATTGCGATTATTGCGATTATTGCGATTGATACGGTTATTGCGATTCGAAAATGCTGCGGTTAGCGCCGTTCGCCGTCCGCACGCATGGCTGCGAGCTTGACAAGAATACGTTTCGCAAGTGCGTCCTTGCCCATCTTGCTCCATCGTTCGATGTTTGGCCTGTCTGCGGTTTCGCCCGGCGTCAGCACCGTCACCACGTTCGTGTCCGCTGCGAAACCGGCGCCGGGGGTGCGCAGGTTGTTGGCCACCAGCATGTCGCAATGCTTGCCGTTAAGCTTCTTCGCCGCGTTGGCCTCAAGGTCGCGCGTTTCCATGGCGAATCCGCACAATGTCTGGTCCGGCCGCTTATGTTCGCCGGCCCAAGCCAGAATGTCCGGATTCGAGGTGAGTTCGAGTTCGATGCTGCTGCGCCCGTTCTTCTTGATCTTGTCCCGGGCCTGCTCGACCGGACGGAAATCGCCGACGGCCGCGGCCATGACGGTGATGTCCGTGTCCGCGAACCGGTTCGTCACCGCGTCGAACATATCCCGTGCGGTCGTGACATCGACCACATCCACGCCATACGGGGCGTCCAACGCCACCGGACCGGACACAAGCGTCACCTGTGCGCCCAGATCGCGTGCCTGTTCGGCCAAGGCATACCCCATCTTGCCGGTGGAATGGTTGGTGAGGAACCGCACCGGATCAAGCGGCTCCTGCGTCGGGCCGGCGGTGACGAGCACGGCAAGTCCCTTAAGCGGCAGCTCGCCGTCCGGACGATTCGCAAGCAGCAGCGCTTCCACCGCCGTTTCGATGCGTGCCGGCTCCTCCATACGCCCTTTGCCGGCGTCGCCGCAGGCCAGCATGCCGCTTTCCGGCTCCACAATCGTCCAACCGAGCTCACGGCAGGTATTGAGATTGCGTTGCGTCACGGCGTTTTCATACATATGCACGTTCATGGCGGGGCACAGGATCTTCGGTCCCTTGTCGTACGCGAGTATGGTGCTGGTCAGCTGGTCATCGGCGATGCCGCAGGCGATTTTCGCGATGATATCGGCGCTCGCCGGAGCGACTGCCAGCAGATTCGCCCACTTCGCGTCGGCCACGTGGCTGATCTGCAGCGGACCGTCCGGTCCGGGTGCCACGTCGGCCGTAGCGCCGGGACGATGTCCGGCGGCGAACATGGACATGCGTGTCGGCGTGTGGGTGAGGGAACTGAACGTCAGGGGAGTGACGAACTCCTGTGCGGCGGCGGTCATCACCACACGCACCTCATGCCCCTGCTTGCTCCAATCGGAGGCGAGATGGCAGGCCTTGAACGCGGCGATGCTGCCGGTGACCCCCAAAAGAATATGCGCCATGGATCAACCGTCCTTCTCGTTGTGACCTGCCGCGACTGCGTCAAGTATATAACCGGCCGAAGCTCCGCGCGCTTTGCGGGCGAATCCGAACGGGCCGCGGGTATGGCGGACGGTAGAATCAGGCCGTGGTGATCGACCTCACGCAGGCGGTCAACCGCAATCACAACACATAATCGAAAATACGAAGAGGAGAAATCCCATGTCGTCACCTACCGGTGCGCACGGCGAAGCCGACGCAACCAAACAGGAGAACGAACAGCAGCCGCAGTCCACGGCAAGCACCGACGCCACGCTGAACGCGCGTGCGAAATCGTCGAACGGCGCGAAATCGCAAGGCCCGAAGAAGTGGCTTATCGCGTTGATCGCCGTCATCGCCGCCGTCGCGGTGATCGTCGCCATTGCAGTGACGCGCGGCAAAAACGATGACGCGAACACTTCCGGCGTAACTAAAGCCGACACCGTCACCATCGGGCTCAAACTCGCCCCGGTCAGCCTCGACATCCGCCACCAGTCCGGATCGGCCATCGAACAGGTGCTGATCGGCAACGTCTACGAAGCGCTGCTGTCGCGCGACTCCGACAACAAAGTGCAGCCGGGCCTCGCGAAATCCTGGGACATTTCCAAGGACGGCAAAACCTACACGTTCCATCTCAACAACAACATGTGTTTCTCCAATGGCGACAAACTCGACGCCGACGACGTGGCGTGGTCCATCAACCAGCTCAAGGAGAAGCAGTACTACAACGCCAACCAGGTGGAAAGCCTCGATAAGGCCGAAGCCGTCGATGCCGACACGGTCAGGCTCACGCTCGATGCCCCTGATTCCAATCTCCTGTGGTATCTGACCGGACGCCCGGGATTGGTGTTCGATAAGAACGCCACGTATAACGCGAAGACCGAGGCCGTCGGTTCCGGTCCGTATACCGTCGAATCCTTCGACCCGGCCAGCAAGATGGTGCTCAAAGCCAATCCGAAATATTGGGGCAGCGCGCACAAACCCGCCACCGAACATGTGGTGCTCAAATTCATCACCGATGACAACGCGGCCGTCAATGCGCTCAAAGGGGGTGATGTCGACGTGCTTTCTCCTGTGAACGCCACGCTCGCCAAATCGCTCGATACCAACACATATCGGGTGTCCGCGGCCGACGGCAGCGACAAGTTCGTCCTCGCCTTCAACTGTACGAACGCCAAACTCAAGGACAAGCGCGTCCGCCAGGCCATTCGATACGCCATCAACCACAAGGAGATCATCGCCTCCCGAGGCAACGTCGACTACGCGCTCGGCGGTCCGATCCCGTCCGTCGACCCCGGTTACGAGGACCTGACCGGCCTGTACCCGTACAACGTGGACAAGGCCAAGGAACTTATGAAGGAAGCCGGTTATACCACCGACAAGCCGTTGCGGCTCACCCTCACCTACGCCAACACGTACGGCACCGAACTGGGCGACCAGCTCAAAAGCCAGCTCGCCAAAATCGGCATCGATCTGAAGATCAACTACGTGGAATTCTCCACATGGCTTCAGGACGTGCACGCCAACGGCAACTATGAGCTTTCGCTGGTGGACCATGCCGAAAGCCATGACTTCTACAAGTGGACCACGCCGGACTACTACTACCATTACGACGGCAAGCAGGCGCGGGAATGGTATGCCAAGGCGCTCGAATCCACCGATGAGCAGCAAAGCGCCGATTATCTCAAAAGGGCGGCCAAAGCGTCAGCGAGGACGCTCCTGCGGACTGGCTGTTCGGCTACCGCGTGACGGTGGCATCCAACAAGCACGTGCAAGGCTTCCCCAGCAAGCTGAGTCAGACCGTGCTGCCGCTGTGGCAGATCTCGAAAACCAAGTAGGCAAGGCTGCGTGAACGATCATGCGATTCGTGGGAAAGCGGCTGATGCTGTTCGTGGCGGCCCTGATAGGCCTATCGGTGTTGGTGTTCGTGATGCTGCGCGTGTTGCCGGGGGATGTGGCCGCAGTGATCGCCGGCACCAACGCAACCCCCGAACGTATCGCGTCGCTCCGTGCCGAGCTCGGCTTGGATAAGCCGCTCGTCGCACAATACGGTGATTGGATACTGGGCCTGGTGCATGGTGATCTCGGTGTGTCCGCAATTGGCGGCAAGTCGGTCGCGCAGCAGGTTGCGGCACGTGCCGGCGTGACGTTCCCGCTGATTGTGCTCAGTCTGCTGATTGCACTGGCGATCGGATTGCCGCTCGGCTGCGCCGCCGTGTTGACGCGCAATCCCCATCTGCGTGGCCTGTTCCACGGGATTGCGATCGTGGCCGGCGCAGTTCCCCGCATTGTGGGGTGGTCTGCTGCTGATTCTGCTGTTCTCCCGCGGTTCGGGTCTGCTGGGACTGCTTCCTGCGCAAGGATTCCCGGACGACGGCTGGTCGCTCCTATGCGTGCGCTCGCCTCGTTGATTCTTCCCGCGCTCACCACAGGCATCACGGCCGGGGCCTCCATTATGCGGTACACGCGTGCCGCGGTGGGGGATATGGCCTCCTCTCAGGCGATGGATATGGCCATGGCCTGCGGCATGACCCGTCGGCAGGCGGTGCTGCGCGTGGCCTTGCGTTTGGCCACTCCGCAGCTGGTGTCCGTGGCCGGTCTGACCTTCGCGCAGATGGTCACTGGCGTGATGGTGGTGGAGAATCTGTTCGCGCTGCCAGGGCTCGGCGCCATGCTGGTCACCGATGTCGGCAACCGCGACTTGGTCGCGGTGCAAAGCGAACTGTTTCTATTGGCCGCATTCTTCCTGCTGTTGGGACTCGTGGTCGATATGACGCATCGCGCGCTGGATCCACGGCTGAAGGCCTCCGGCGTCGTTTCGGGGAAGGTGAACGCATGAGCAGATCGAATCCTACGCAAACTTCGAACGCTACGGATGGTGAAGAATCAGCGTCCACAACGCCAGCGGAAGCTACTATGAGCACGACGGGTGCGGTCGTCTCGTCCATCTGGGCCAAGGCGAGCGGCAGATACGCGACGATCGTCATCGGACTATGGCTGCTGACCGCTGCGGTGTCCTTGGTCTGGACGCCGTATTCGCTGCTCGACACCGACGGTTTCAACGCGTGGGCCTCGCCATCCGCCGCGCATCCGTTGGGCACCGATGGTACCGGAGCGGATGTGCTGAGCTGGCTGATGGCCGGCTCCCGCACGAATCTCATGATCGCCGTGCTCACCGTCGTCGTCGCGGCCGCAATCGGACTGCTGTTGGTGGCAGCCATGGTATCGCGTTCCGGTGCGCTTGCGTCCACATCGGTGGTCGTGGCCGACGCGCTGATCTCCATTCCGACGGTACTGATCGCGTTGATCCTCACTGTGCCGTTCGCGCGTCCGCAGCAGTGGTCGTGGCTGCCTGCGGTTGCGCGTACGGGCTGAATCTGGCGCGTATCCTACGCCCCTCCGCCATGCTTGCCGCGCGTTCCGCCTACGTCGAATCGGCATTGTGGTCCGGCGCGAGTCCGGTCCGTGTGTTCTTCTCGCATATCGTGCCGAATACGTTGCCGGTATTATGCGTGCAATTGTCCATGAGCGCCGGCACCTCGATGCTGGCCGAGGCGGGACTCACCTATCTTGGCGTCGGCGTCGGCGCGGACGTACCGAGTTGGGGACATTCGCTGTCCACCTCCGTCACTTTCATCAGCATCTATCCAATGGCCGTGCTGTGGCCCGGACTGGTCGTCACGATGGTGGTGATCGCGCTGAACCTGTTCGGCGACGCCCTGCGCGACGCGCTCGACCCGTTGGCCAACCCCGCGTTGAGGGAGGCTGCATGAGCGTTTCGATTCGTGATGTGAGCATCGCCATCAACGGCAAGCCGATCATCGAAAGCGTCGATCTCGACATCGCCGACGGCGAACGCGTCGGTCTGGTCGGCTCGTCCGGTTCCGGCAAATCGATGATCGCCAAAGCCATGACGGGGCTGCTGCCCGCCACCGCGCAGGTAGAGGGCAGTGTGGAGTTGGGCGGCACGCAGATCATCGGCGCATCCGATGCGACGGTCGCCGATCTGCGTGGACGATATGTGGGCATGGTGTTCCAGAATCCTTCCGCCGCGCTGAATCCGGTGATGACGGTGGCGCAGCAGGTCGGTCTTCCGCTGTATCTGCATTACGATCTGACGCTCGCAGAACGCTTGGAACGCGTCACACGCATGCTGGACAAGGTCGGTCTGGGCGAAGAGGTGTTGTGCAAATATCCGCACGAACTGTCGGGTGGGCAACGGCAGCGCGTCGGCATCGCCACGGCGCTGGTCACATCGCCGCGGCTGATCATTGCCGATGAACCGACCACCGCGTTGGATTCGATCACCCAACGTCAGATCGTGGATCTGCTCACCTCCCTTGTGGATGACGCGAACGCTCCATGCTGTTCATCACCCACGATTTCGCGGTGCTGAGCCGCGCCACCACACGTTGCTACGTACTCGACCAGGGGCGAATCGCGGAATCCGGCGCGACCGCGGACGTGCTGGCACATCCCGGAACCGATGAAGGCCGACGGCTGGTGGAAGCGGCGCGTGCCTTGTCGCTGCACGTCGAACACGAAGGAGCCTGATGATGGGTGATGGCAAGCGGACGATATTGGAAGGCCACGGTCTGTCCAAATGGTACGGCGCAGGACGCCGTCGCCGCCAAGTGCTGTTTGACGTGGACGTGCGGCTGCGCGCGGGGGAGTGCCTCGCCGTGATCGGCGGCTCCGGATCGGGCAAGACCACGCTGACCCGCGTGCTGCTGGGACTTGAATCCGCGGACGGCGGCAGCGTCGAATACTGCGGCGAGCCGGTTCGTGGCGATGTGGCGCGCAAGTTGCGCATGCAGTCCGGATTGGTGTTCCAAAGCCCGTTCGATTCGTTGGATCCGCGATGGCGCATCGGCCGATCCATAGGCGAGCCATTGCGAATGCATCATCCGGATTGGCCACGGGAACGCGTCGCGGAACGCGTGGCCGAAGTGCTGGAAATGGTGAGCCTCGATCCGGAAACGTATCTCAACCGTTTCCCCGTCGACCTGTCCGGCGGGCAGGCGCAGCGCGCGGCGATCGCCCGCGCCATCGTGGACGGGCCGAAGGTGTTGCTCGCCGACGAGCCGATGAGCGCCATCGACGTGGCCGCAAGAGTCCGGATCCTTGAATCCTTCGAAGCCATCCGCAACGCTGAACCCGATATGGCGATCATCATGGTGTCCCACGATCTGGCGTGGTGCAACACATCGCGGACCGCATTTTGGTCCTGCATGACGGCCGCGTGGCCGAGACCGGCGCGACTTCCGAGGTGCTGGGCCATCCGCAGGACGAGTACACCAAGCGATTGGTGCAGGCCGCCTCGCTGTAGGTGTCGCTCCGCATGCCTCATCCGTGCGCGCCATACCGTCTCGCATATTCGTGGTGCGTCTCTTTTCTATAACGATTTGACCGATTGCGTGTCGGTTGATATTGTTGTTACATGGTTAGTTAGTTATGTAACTAACCATGTACCAACCAGGATGGATGGTCCGGCATGACCGGATGTTCATGATCGGGGGACTGCGATGACGCATGGAACATATCAAAGCCACGGGATGCAACGGCCACGGCGAATCGTGACAATACTGACTGTTCTTGCTTTGAGCATATCGTTGGGTGCGTGCGGCACGGCAGGAGATCGGAAGCAAGAGCAGTCGTTACGGGGCCAGGCGTCCGCCATCAGCGGCGATGCGGACGCCAACGCCGCGGACGCGTCGTATCGGGACGAAATCGCAAAAATCAAGAACTCCGGTAGCACTGAAGCCGCCAGATTCTCGAGGACGGCAAAATCACGGAAGAGGAGTTGGTCCAGCTTGGTTCCAGCTACGCGCAATGCCTGACCTCGAAAGGCATCACAGTGGACACCGGCGAGGCGCGATACCCCGGTGGGTCGATCAGCCCGTCCTACGGAGACAACGCGCTTGACAAGCGCAACTTGAGCGAAGATGAGATTGCCGCCACCAATGCCGCTGACGAAGCCTGCCAGAATGAGACCCAATACAAGAACATCGTCGACCTGTATCTGAGCCTCAAGGAGAATCCTGAGAACGTCGATACCGACCAACTCGCGCGCCAGCAGAACGACAAGACACTGGCCTGCCTGAAAAACACGGCATCGTGGACGACTCCGTGACCGCCGACGCCTACGACGAGCTGGCGACGATGGGCGAATCCGGCGGAACGAGCTTCGATGACCTGATCGGCAAATACGCCCTCAAGGACAATCCCGCCTACGACAAACGCAAAGCGGCCATCATCGAACAATGTGGGGCATTGTGATGGCGGGCGGCAAAACACCCGCCAGAGCATGGTCGCATGTTCGGAACCGACGGACGGATGCGGATGGAAAGCGGCGGCCGGCGACGCGACGACGTCAGCCATTGGCCATGTCGGTCGTCGCGTTGTTGGTAGTCATCGCATTGGCGGCAGGCGTCGGATGCGGATTCCTGCTGGTCCGACCGGCCATACCCCAATCGTTGCGATCCTCAACGGCCTCCGGTTCGATCACTGCGGCGAAAAGCCGGTTCGATGATGCTCGAGACGTCACCGTCACGGTCCATACCGGAACGGGGCGCACCGTGGCCTCGCCCAAATCGGGCACCATCACCGCCTATGGTTGCGCGCCCGGACAAACCATCGATTCCGGAACAAGCTTCATTGCGGTGGATGAAGTGCCGCTGCTGGCGTTGCATACCGCCGTTCCGCCGTTCCGCGACCTGCAGTCCGGTATGCGAGGCCGCGACGTGGCGGCGCTGAACGCCGAGCTGCGGCGGCTTGGATATGCGGCCCCCGACGGCGATGCGATGACCTGGGACACGATTCTCGCATACAATGCGCTCGCCGATACCGTCGGCGCGGCACGACTGGTCAAGGACAACGGGTGGACGCTAGCCAAAGACGCTTACGTGTGGTTGGATGGGCAATCCGTGACGATCCGTTCCTGCGTTGCCGGCATCGGCGCATCAATCGACGTGAAATCCGAACTGTTGACCACCGACTCGCAATCGCAATCGGTATCCGTAACCATGCCGCAGGACGAGGTGGTCGCAGGAGATCGGGTGCTTGACGTGGACGGTCGAATGGTCGACATGCCGCAACAAACGACGGCAATCACCGACTCGTCGACGCTGGCGGCATTGCTGGGCAGCGACGCCTATCGGCAGGCGGCCGGCACAGCTGAGTCCTCCGAGAGCGCGTCGGACGGCGCGTCGGATGTGACCTTCGCCCTGCAATGGCTCCTGAAAACTCCAATCGATGTATGGTCGCTGCCACCCACCGCTTTCTACGCGCAACATGATGAACAAGCCTGCGTGGTGTCCGATGGCAAGCCCGTCGCGGTCACCGTGATCGGCTCCCGTTTGGGGCGCTCAATGGCCACGGTCGATTCCGGCGCGGCATTGGGCAAAGTGCGCACGAATCCGCAAGGAGGCAAGCCATGCCGATGAGTGATCCCGTTGATTCCACGGGTCCTCTGATGAAGGGGGATGATGAGCGGACGCCGGGAAAACTGGTGACGTTGCGCGATGTTGGGCACACATTCACTGGAGACACTTGGCTGTTCCGTTTGTTAAATGCTGATCTGCGGCCCGATCGCGTGTACGCGCTGGTGGGGCCTTCCGGTTCGGGCAAAAGCACATTGTTGTCCATACTGGCGGGGTGGGTGAAGCCGTCGGAAGGATCCATTCAGCGGCTGAACATCGGGAAAACCAGCTGGGTGTTCCAAAATCCCATCGGAGTGGCGCGCCGAAGCGTGATCGACCATGTGACTCTGCCTTATCTTGCGCGGGGGTTGGATGTGCCGCAGGCGGAGGCATGCGCGCGCGAGCTGCTTGCCCAGTTCGGTCTGGCGGAGCGCGCGTCCAGCGAATACCGGGAGCTGTCCGGAGGAGAGGCTCAACGGCTCATGCTGGCGCGTGGCGTGGCGTCGGGCGCCGATCTGCTGCTGGTCGATGAGCCGACCGCGCAACTCGATGTACATACGGCGGATACGGTGAATGCGCGACTGGGCGCGTTGTCAAGACAGGGCATGATCGTGGTGGTCGCCACGCATGATCATCGCACGCGCGACGCCGCCACCGATGTCATCGATTTGGAGGATTACCAATGAAACCGATGCGGTTGAAAGCGGTGCTGCGTGAGACTTGGCGCAACGTCGCCACTGGTACGAGCCGATGCGCGCTTATCTGGCTGCTGCTGTCGATATGCGCGGTCGCATGCATGTGCGCAGACCTGACGCAGATGACGGGGTTGATCGGCGATGCCCGGAAATGGAAGGAATCAGGTGCCTCCACCTATGCGATCACTTTGCAGAGGAATCGACGGCGCGGCCTGCGAAGGGCTGCGTTCCGCGAACGGAGTGTTGGGCGCCGCCGCCCTCCGGCAGTCGTCCGACCGCGTGCGCATCGCGTCATTACCCGCGACCGAGATTCCGACATACGAGGCAAGCGCACATGTCGCGCAGGTATTCGCGGCGACAGGGATACGGAAGGACAATTCCGGTGTGATCATGTCGACGGCTGTGGCGCGCACGTATGGCGCGCATGCCGGCACGGTGCTGCCGCTCGTCGGTGGCGCACGCATGCGTGTTTCCGCGACGTTCGATTGGCCAAGCGACGGAAGGCAACCAACATACGGCTATGCGATTATCTCGCCCGGCAACGATACCAAGGCCTATGACACCTGTCTGGTCCGTGCGTGGCCGGTTCCCGACGGTATCGAAAGCCTGCTGCGTGTCTCCATTCGCGCCGATGCCGAATCCGGTGTCGGCGCCGCTGCGAGCTCCACCTCTGCCGGGACGAGTGGAAAGCAACGAAACGCCGCATGCGAAAATCAGCCGGATCAATACCATGCTGGGGTCGCATATGCCTGGCCCGGCGGATTTCGATGCCCGCATCACCCGGTATGCGCCACTGTTGATGTTCGTCATCGCAATGGCGTTGGGGTTCGCATCGGTTTGCATGCGCAGAATCGAGATAGCGAGCGCGTTGCATGCGGGGTATCCGAAAACCGCGATGCTGCTGCAGCTGTTTTTGGAGACGCTGGCCACGGTGGCGGCGTCTTGCGTGGCATGTCTGCCGGTTGTCGCGATCGTGCCGCTCATATTGACCGGATCCGGTGACGCGATGCCGGTTGTCGCGATGCTATGCCGTGTTCCGGGCGCCATGTCGGTCGGGATGCTTGCCGGGACTGCGGTTGGGGGTATGACGATCCGCGAACGGCAGTTGTTCGCCTATTTCAAGGCACGCGCATGACGTGTGCCGTGTCCTTGAGAGATGCTTCGCCGGCTGTTCGTTGCCGCATCGCGGCAGACCAACGGTAGAGTGGATGACGTTGATATTGAACCGACTAGGCGGCTGGAGGCGTCGGATGCGATTCGATTTTTCGGGAACGACGCCATTGTTCCGGCAGGTGGCCGAACAAATCAGCGAAGCTATCGTCTCCGGTGCCTTCGCGGAAGGCGAACAGGTGCCCAGCACCACCGAGATCTCGTCCACGTATGCGATCAATCCCGCCACGGTGCTCAAAGGCATGAATCTCCTGGTCGATCAGGGTCTGCTGGAGAAAAGACGCGGCTTGGCATGTTCGTCACCACGGGAGCACGGGAGAAGGCTCGTGACGCCAAACGCGAGGAACTGCTCACCACGCGGGTCGTCGAACTCGTCGCGCAGGCAAAGGCGCTTGGCATCAGCTGCGAACAACTACAGCGCATCATCGGAAGGACCTATCGATGAGTCTGGTCATCAGCGATCTGAGCAAGAGCCGTCATGGAACGTCCCTGCTCAACGGAGTGAATCTGGAATTACGGAGCGGTGCGATACATGGTCTGTTCGGGCGCAATGGTGCCGGCAAAAGCACATTGCTGAACATCATCGCGAACCGACTCGTGGCCGATGCCGGCAGTGTGTCGTTCGACGGCAACCGTATGACGGATGGCGGCGGCATGTGGGAACGTCTCATGCTGATGGACGAGACTTGGCCATATCCTGTCGAATGGCGTCTGCGATCGGTGTTCCGTCTGATCTCGCGGCGATACGGCGGATTCGATGATGTGTTGGCGGGGCGTATGATGCAGGCTTTCGGGCTGCGGCTGATGCTCGTTTCATGAGACTGTCCACCGGTCAGCGTGGCGCGGCGAAGCTGGTTGCCGCGCTTTGCGCGCCGACCGATATCGTGTTGCTTGATGAAGCGACTGATGGTCTTGACGCTGCGGCCCGTGACCTGTGTTACCGCTTCGTGATTGAGTCGTATGGCGACAGACCTCGCACCATGATCATATCCACCCATCTCATAACGGAGGTGGAGGGACTGGTCGAACATGCCGTGGTCCTCGACCATGGGCGGGTGCTGGAATCCTTCGACATGAACGAGTTGGCACAACGTGGGCGGATGCTGTCGGGGCCGGTCGGATCGGTGCGGCGGTACTTGGCCGACAATGGTTTACGTACGCTGTCGGAAACCGTTCTCGGTGGTCTGCTGACTGTCGGCGTGCGTGGCGTGCCATCTGCACCGATGCCGGAGGACGTTGTCATGAGGTCTTTCGATCTCAATGAGTATGTCATCCAGATTACCGGCATGGACAAGGGGTATGCGTCATGATGGATGAAGTGAAAGGCTTGTCGGCCGGGATGCGGTTCGCGCTGACAAGGCAGCTTGCCGCGCGTTGCGTCGTGTTGATGGCGTACGTGTTGGCCGGTTATTGCGTGCCGTGGCTGTGGGGTCTGATTTTGGCCTTGGTATCCGGAGGTCATTATGTGGTGGAATACCATGTGCTTGGCCCGACGTTGGTGATGTGCGCGGTTCTGACGGCGGTTCTGGCTGTCAGTGGCTTTCGTTCCCTGATATCCATGGGCGTGGGCCGGGCCGTGTATTTCTGGACCGAGATGTTCGCCAATCTTTGCTTCTCCCTTGCCTGCTCGGTGGTCATGACGTTGGGGTTCGTGCTGACGCCGAACCATGATGCCGATATCCTCATCACGTTCCGTGTCGGCAGTGACCTGCAGTGGCTGGCTTGTGTGCCACCATCCGATTCATTCGGACGATTGCGATTCCTGAACCGTGATCTGGGCGGTTCATACGCGGCCATGAGAACAGGTGTGCGAGGCGATACGGCCAATCCGATGCTGCTGTTCCTGGCGCTGTTCCTGTTGACCGCCTCGGTGGCGATTCTGGGTCAATGCGTCGGGGAACTGCTGGCGCAGGTCAATCGGTACGGGGCAATCGCCCTGGCGGTGTCGGCATGCATAGCATGGGTCGCGTGTCCATGGCTGTTGAACAGAACCGCCACCGATGTCAATCCGATGATATGGAAACTGCTCGAGGCACTGCGGGGACGCTGGTGTCTGATGTGGCGTGAGGGGCAAGCGGCGTCCGCGGCGATGTACGGAACGTCCAACGAGCGTCTCGTATACGATCAGCCTACACGTTCTGGCCGATGATGGTGCTTTTCGTAGGTGTGATGATCTTCGGCAACTTGTTGTGCTGGCTGTTGATCCGGCGTCGTGAGGTGCGTGTTCCGCAGTTGCTGCCGGTATGGTGGTGACGATGCTCGGCATGGGCAACACGCCGATGTCCACGTCCGTGCTATCGTATGAGCCATGTTCAATTTCTCATGTTGTTGCTGTCGCTGACCAACCGCCCGAGGGGCGCGTGGTTCATCGACGCATAACTTGAGATAGGACATTCCAACAAGCGGTCGCGCATATCGCAGGCCGTATGCGAATCGCCAAACGATCATTCGAAATAGCGCATCAGCCGAGGTTGGCGCACGCGACGCACGCGAATGAGCAAGGCAGCATCGCAACAGGTCCCGTTTCAACAACTGCACGCGACGGACGCGAGCTTCTCGAACATACGAAACCAAAACCATTC
>ENA-OQIM01000529-OQIM01000529.1-human-gut-metagenome-genome-assembly--contig:-NODE-529-length-14335-cov-2.556588_pt1 | contig 14335 bp, 19 predicted proteins | sample MGYA00242579_ERZ504744 | MGnify/ENA primary metagenome ERZ504744 (study PRJEB26092, sample SAMD00036441) | human gut metagenome | host: Homo sapiens | study: EMG produced TPA metagenomics assembly of...
TTTGGGGCGTAAGTCAATTATTGGTAGGAGCAATGACTATTGGTCTTGTCTCTTGTGAAAAAGTTCTGAACTTTATATGATTTTTTCGGAAACATCAGAAAGTTCAATCCAGTCAAGAGCTATCTCTGTTGCTGACTCTGTGAGTCTGTTTTCTAATATAGATGAGTTTAAAAAAAAGCCAGAAACGAAATCTTATTCTTATTATCCTGAGACAGATGAATTTTATTCATCAAATATGTATGCTGTTAGAGAGCTTCCTTTTGCGTTGAAAGTCAGAGGAGGTGGAGTGGTTGGACAGCCTTATCTTTCTATCAAGGAATGAGAAAAGAATTGATACTTTCAGCTTATAGTTCTTCAAAATTCTATTTAAAGATTTTGCCACCTAGTAGTGGAATACCATATTTGATTTATTCAAAGTCTTATAATAAGCCATTGGTTTGTGGTCAATATAACAATGACCCAAACAATAAACTTGTTTTTGTTTGGGACTCGGAAGATATAAGTTCTGGAAGTTGGGACCTTATACCATCAACATATAAAGGATATTTTAATATTGAAAATCAGACATATTTAGGAACGGCAGACCCCAATAATCCTTGGAGTGTGTTTAATTATTCTATAGAAGTAAAGAGTAATGGGCAGGTAGGGTATGCAAAATATAATAAGCAACCACAGCAAGAGTTTCTATTAGAGTTTCAGGATAAATTTAAAGTAAAAGAAATAGCATTTGAACCTAAAGCTGTAGTGACGGAATTAGACCCTGTTGTTGTGTATTCAAATGGTCAGACAGGAGCAGTTGCTGGACCATCAAATATTACAATTTATGCAAAAAAAGATGTAAAAGATACTTCTTGTTATACAGAAAAAGGAGCTTTGAAAATTCCAATGGCAAATGAAGAACAAATGTTTTTACGTCCTGCAATAATACCGGGCAATTTATTGCCCCTGGCAATTTTAGTAGTGGGGAAATGCCTGATTCAACAATATTTTTGCCTAGAGCTCCTTATACTTCCACAACGTATGAGATACCTAAAACATTATCGGTGACTATTCCGGTAGAAGTTGATGAGCCATCTTTAATTAAAGTAACGACTTATTTAAAGAAATATAGTGTAAAGGCTGACTATACTATTACTATGACTTATCGTAATGGAAATGAGGCTAATGATAGAGAAGTTAAATTTAAAGGTTCTTGGTATGGAATAATAAATACTACATCAAAGGCAAAACCAGACGAAAATAGTAACAATTCCTTTAGAAGAATATATGAAAAGTTTATCTAATAATAATCTGCAATAAGAAAAGATTATGAAATCAATATTATATATAATAATTTTATCTGTTATAGCTCCATTGTTTATAGCTTGTTCAGAGGATTTGAACTTATGCGCACAGCAAAATACAGTGGTTGAAACTGATTATTCATGTGATGATGTGATTCTTCAAGAACGTAATCCATCTCTTCCAGATGTTATTACAGGACAACCTTCTTTTGATGAAGAGTTGACAAGAAGTGGTGAGATGATTGGGGGAACTGATAAATATCTAGGTTATGGTTATAAATTGCTTAAGGGGAATTATATACCAAGTGATTTTGATAACTTTACGCATTCCATACTTGATATTGAATCTCTAAAAGAATATGATGAATCATATATTGATGAAAATTATCCTAACTGGAACGACCAGTCATCGTTTGCTTATTATGATTTTAATAATTATACGCATTTTTTCATCAATAAGTAAAACTGTGAAAAGTGGATTTTCTTTAAATCTAGGATTTTTTTCTATAGGGAAAAAGAAAACGACAACCGAAACATTTAGAACTTTTATTAATGAATCAAAAGAACAAGCTTATGGGGAAATGAATATATTGTTTGCTCATGGCAAATTTACCTTGTTAAGTTCCAATGGTTCTAATAAAGTGTTTGCAAGGCAGTTTTTAAGAAGGTCTTTTATTAATAATTTATATACCTCTCCTATATCATCTATCATTGATTCATATGGAGATTTTGTTGTTGTTGGTTATTATACAGGTGGAAGAGCTTTTGCGCAATATATGGGTAATGCGGATTCAAATACGAATGTTGAACAGAAAATTAAATCCTTAGAGAAAAATATTAATGCTTCACTTGTATATAAAGGTGATTCACTTAATGGGTCGTTCGGATTTAATGGAAAGGATGGTACTTTTGATTCTACAGTTTACAAAAGACAAGATATATTTATACGTGTAAAAACATTGGGTGGTATTCAAGATGAAACAGGTGTAGTGAATACTACAATGGCACTTAAAGACATAAATATAAACTTGCAATCTTGGAGAAAATCATTAAATGATTCAAAAAATCATACAGTGATTGATTTAATAGAAGAAGGATTATATCCAATGTCGGATTTTGTACTGGAAAGAAACTTTCAAAGACGTTTTGATGATACTTCTAAGGAAATTCTTCTTCCTGTTACAAGACTTTATACTCCGTCTATTACGATTGCAAGAGTATTGACAAAGACATCTGCTTCGGGAGAAAGTTTATATGATGTAGCTGCTGTGTTAACAACAAGACAGGGTGACCAAATAGTATTGAGTAAAAGTAATGCTACGGATGCGGAATTAAGGCAAAATGAAGATGATAATGTTTTTATCAAAAAAGCCCAAATTATATCGGCAGAAATATCAAGGTATTTCAGCTCTGATATTCAGATAAGTTATAATACTAGAAAGCGTATTAATCCTCAAATGCGTTCTCCGCTATGTATGGTTTTGGAGAACTTCAATGAAAAAGGTTTCTGTAAGTACTATCATGAGGCAACTAATATGGAATATTTATACGACCCAACTACCAAACTCTGTTTTTCATTTTTTGCAGATGAAAGAGATGAGAGTTTGCTGGAAGTATATGGTCTTAGTTCATGGGCTTCTAATTTAGTAGAAAAACAGATTTCAATAGCAACATTAGCAAATCTATACACAATTATAGGATTGTAATTTTGAAGTCTGGTATTTATATTAATATAATCTATTTTAATACATGGTACATTATTTTAAACAATCTTGCTTATTAATGCTTTGGGCATTATTTTTAGTAAACATAAGTTTTACAAGTTGTGATGATAAAAATCCAGAGGTACAAATAGGAGAACTTACTCCCCAAAAACTATATCAAACCTCATGGCGTGGTACAGGTCGTTGTGATGCTTGGGTAGTTCCAATATGGGAGTAGGTATGCAATTTATAGATACTCAATCGGGGAAAGTAAATTGGGAAAGTTACGATGAAATTGATATTACTTACAAAATAGAAGGAAAATATATCATATTTAATAGCAATGCTTTATATTTAGGTGGTGCTCCTTGGGTTATTAAAAGCTATACCCAAAAACATATAACTCTTATACAAAATGAAGCAAGTCCAGATAAAGAGAAAGTAGCTATAATAGAATTAGATAGGATAGATTGATTTCGATTGTATTTTTAAAAGGTATGTATTTGGATGCTCTCTTTTCATATTATAAGTATTTGTTATTATACTGGTATCATTTTTTATGAAATGGACATAGGGAAAAGAAGATTCTCGTGTTGCTCTTTCTGGGTTTCGGGGAGTGAAGGATATTAATCACATATTCATATTATTTATATATAATATGGCATTTTGTCCTTCTTCTTTTTCCCTATAGTTTTATGGTATCAATTCTTTGTGTCCGGCTTCCAGCAGCTTTTTGTATTTGGTATCAAAAAGGAGTTCTTCAGGGTGTACCAGGACGATAATTCGGTATCATTTCATCATGCTATATACGCCCATCAGTGCCAGAACTCCAAAAGAATAGGTATCACAAATTCTTTAAAGTAATATTGGAAAATAAAAGAGAGTATTTTGTACTCTCTTTTATTTTATTAGGGCTGTAATAAATTGATGGCTTTTTGAAGATTAGCTTCTAGCTCTTTTTTAGCGTTTGACATAGCATCCTCATAGTTTTTTTCTGATTGTCTTATAATTTCTATTATAACAGAATTATAATTGGCTTTTTGCGCTTCATCTTCTTCTGTATTAGAAATCAGATAAAACTTTTCACTAAATATTAAATCTATAAAAACATAGTTAGAATAAAAATTCAGCACTTGAAATAAAAGTTTTAGGCTGCCCCCTTTTCCTAGTTCAAGATTTGAAATCGCATTTTGTTTACAGTTCAGCTGTTCTGCTAATTGAGCTTGGGAATATCCTATATGCTCTCGGATTTGCTTTAACCTTGTGCCTAAAATTGGTAATGTAATGTTATACATATTGTTCTATTACTGTTTCTACTTCGTCGTATATTCTCTTAAAGTTTTTTTGCAGTAATTTCTCTCTATTATCTGCTGTCCCAAAGTTATATACTTTTGGCAGTTCTTTGTAGGCTTCTTCTTCTTTCTTAATTTTTTTTAAATCTAAATTGGTTTTGCAATGGTACATCGCTGTTGGAAAATTATCTTCTTGTCCAAAATCTAATGCAACTTGCCCTACTAATGTACCAGCTTGTAATGAAGATATTTTGGATGCCGGGATAACAAAATCCATTTGTTCATTCATATTAATTGTTGTTTCGTTTCTTCTGATAGTAACACCTTCTTTTACTTGCTTAACTTTTCCAAATAGTTTTTGTAGCCAATCTAAAGTTTCAGGAGCTTTAGCTTGCCCGGATAAAGTGTTACCTATAATAGAAGTTATAGTTTTTGCGGTAGCTTTGCCGTATTGTTCTTCTAATTGCGGTAGTTCCTGTAATCCCAAACAAATTGAAACCTTATTGCTACGTGCAGTAGAAAGTAGTGTTGCAAGTTGATAAAAATATAATGTGGGACATTCATCTACTATGATTGAAGTAGGGTAGTTACCTTTTGTATTGACAAGTCTAGTTAATCGGTTAATGATAAGTGCATTTAAAGCACTATTCATGCTTTGTGTTTTAGGGTTATTTGCAATGATAAGATAACTAGGGTCTTTTTTATCTGATACTTTTAAATTGAAATCATTGCCACTAAATACCCAAAAAGATTCTTTAGTAGCCAGTCTTGATAACTGTACTTTTAGACTTGCCATCTGTCCTTCTAATTGGTCCACTGCTCCTGATTTATATGCAGCTTCAAATGGGGAAACTAGTGATTTTAATTCAGGTTCGGAAAAGAGGACTTTAAAAAGTACGTCATATTCTTGATTAAGGAAAGCCAGTACATGCGGTAAATCTGAATATTTGCCATTCTCGTATCTAGACCAAAAATAAATAGAAGCTGCTAACAAGTTTACTGCTGATGTTTTAAAAAAATCGCTATTACCTCCACTTCCTTTGTCGCCTTTTTGTAAACTCTCATATAATGCTTCTGCCGTTTCTGTTGCATCTGCTAGGATTTCTATATATTCTCGTTTCAATGGGTTTATTCTTCTACTATATTCAATATCAGAAAAATTAATGACATTGAACTTGAAATTACTTGGTATTTTTCCTAATTGCTTGTTCTTTTGATAATTATAATATGCAATTTTGGCAAGTTCAGGAAATTTGAAGTCGTAAACAACTTCTGCAAATCCTTTAGCTGAATGTTGTCTTATAAAAGAATTTATAACAGAAAAAGATTTACCACTTCCAGGCGTTCCTATTACGAAAGTTCCACGAAAACAGTTACATATATTCAGCCACCCATTATGCCACTTTCTATTGTAGAAAAACTTCATCGGAATATTGACAGAGAATTCTGTTTCTACCTTGTCTTTAGATTGTTCAAAGCTTTCATTCTCTATATTAAATCTATCTTTCATAAAGTTTGATTTAATACGTTTGGAAATGTTATCTAGAGCTGAATTTATTAATGTCGCTCCAATTATTGATAGTATAATGTAAGCTATATTATACCATTCTAAACTAGTTTCTCCTTTTTCTTTAAAGAAAAGAAAGCATATACTTCCAAAGAACATTATGAATCCAAAGATTAAAGGAAAAATGATTTGTTTAGTCGGGTCTAATTCTAAATCCTTTTTTGAACGTGTTCCAATGCAAGTAACCATTATAATAAAGAATGTAAATAGTTTACTATAAAGAATATTAGAATAGATAGGAATTTTTGCCATTTTTGATAATAAGGGCATAATTTGTTCACTAAAGGGAAAATGAACAAATAGTAGAATCTCTATGCAAACAGTTATATAAATGAATGCTTGCATGAATCCATATAGTTTTTGTAATTCTTTGCTTTCTTCCATGATTTAATCGGGTATTTTAACTTTTTCAGGTTCCTCACATTGAAAAGCCTTGAAATCTTCTATAGCTAATTTCAAGTCTTCTAAAAAATTGCTATTGCAACCTTTTTCTACTGCTATCTGGTAATATGCTTCCATTGCTTGGACGGAACAAATATCTGTTCCGCATATTACAAAAGCTGGAATGTCTTCTAATAGGCACTTGTGTAATAATCTTTTTTGGTCTTTCATTTTATTAATTCAAATGAAATACCACTCTTTTATGCAGTGAGAGTGGTATTGGTTTTTATTTTTTGGTATCATAATAATGTTCTCTTATCGTCCATGCCGGGCAGAACCCGGAAAAGTACGGTATCAAATACCTTCCCGGTTTCTCTCCAGTGCAGGCAGAAAAGGTATCAATTCTACTGGTAATTTTCCTGTCCGAATATATGTTGAACCATTGCATAATTTTCACCACTGTTAGACTTATGCAGCTTATCATCAATAAAAATTTTTACTTCGACTGTCTTAGGTAGCTGTAAATTTTCAAGGTTTTCTTCATCTTTAGGTATAGGGTAGCAGATAGCCATAAATATGTTCCTTGTTTGGCTTCTTGCTCAAATGTGAATGGACTTTCTACAATAGTTTCTTTGGCAGCTTCTTCGGGAGCTTCGGAAGAAATATCTACTCCTACTGTATAATGTATTAGAAGTTTGAAATTTTCTGGGTCGCTTACGGTAGCTTCATAACGTACTTTTCCTGTATCTCCTGTAGGTGGAGTATCAGGGTCGTTGTTATCGTCTTTATTGCATCCAGACAACATAAGGCTTAAACCAATCATTACTAATGATAAATACTTTTTCATATTGTTTCTTTTAAATAGTTGATAATTCAATGTGTATCGTTCCATTTGCAGCATTATATGCTACTTCCTCAATATTGGTGAACCGTCTTATTGATTCTTTCCATTCTTCTGTTTGTGGATTGTGGTAATATTCTTCTTCTAATAGACTTATCAAATTATTTATTTGTTTGTCAGATAGATAAATCTTTTCTCCAACCCTTGGAACTACAGGTAATTGGATTGGTATAGAAATATTGTTCACACCATCTATAGGAATATGGATGTTTATTTCTATCATAGCCATTTCATGTTTAGTATATTTTTGGACGGCTTAAATTTAACAACTTCCTTTTCTGGAACTTCTACAGGTTCTCCAGTTGCCGGATTTCTAGCTATCCGAGCTGGCTGAATAATCTTTTTGAAAGTACCAAAATCTTTTATAGAAACATCTTTTTCTCTTAGATTTTGAGATAATTCTTTGAAAAAACTATCAATTATTTCTGCTACTTCTTTTGTTGGTTTATTTGCCTTTTCAGCAACCATTTTGATTAAATCAGTCTTATTCATTTGCATATCAATAATATTTAATTACTTAAATCACTTAAACAAATTTCAGGAATAATTTGGGTATAGTCTTCTGTATCTGGTCTATAATGTATTGATTCAACTATATTGACCTCACAGATAACATCATATACCCATGCTTTAAAATTTCCTTCTAAATCATCCTCACCATCATTGAATTTATTAAAATCACTTTTAGCTTCATCTGTTAGATATTCTAATAAATTTTGATAAGTAAATTCATTCTGAAACATTATAATGTGAGGTGAAATTTCTTCGCCTATCCTTGGAAGATGCGGAAAATTCCAATCACCCTTTACCTTCATTCCTCTCTCTTTAAAAAAATGGCTATAAATTATAAATTCTATTTTCATATTAGTTTTATTTTAAAATCATCGTTCAGTACAAGCTTTCTTTCCATCGGTTGCCCGTTTTTATCATGAAATCCAGTTAACACAGGTGTTTCTTTTTTCTCGCAAAGTTCTATTGCTTCTTCGGGAGTTATAGAACGTCCTGACATTTCACGCCAAATGACAAAATCACATTTTATGGCTTCATTTCTATAGTTGGAACAATTATAGGCTTTTTTGTTTATATATAAGTTTCCTCCACACTTAGGACACTTACACAATGTATTATCAAAAGAAATATCTAAGTTCTCTGTTAGAACCAGCCGTGAAGAAAAATCATTTCCTTCTCTTGATTTAAATCCAGTCATAAACGGTGTTTTTTTACCTTTGGCAAGTATTTCTGCTGCTTCCAATGGTATTTCTCTTTGTGCAATAGTTTTGGGTATATAGAGGTTACAAACTCTGTTGTTGTCCTTGTCCTTTTGTGAATACCCTTTACAAGCATATCCATTTAGTAAAATTTCAATTTCTCTACCACACACAGGACACGGAGTTTCTAATACTTCATTTACGAAAGAAGGAATAACGATTCCATTTTCGATAGTCAGATATGCAGAAAAAGGAACTCCTTTTTTATTATGGAAGTCATGAAATATATCTGTTTTCCCTGTTGTTATTAATTGCCTGGCTATTTCTTCTGTAATCTCTTTTCCCCAATATGAATGATAAATATTAAATGTACATTTGTCATTCATGTTTTTGAAGTAATTACAGGAATATCCTAAACTACCTTTCATTATGTGTCCTTTTTGGCAAATAGGGCATAAGCCTAAATCTTTGATTGTATCATTATCCATTTAATATCCTCCTTTACTAATCCATTTAATACCGTTTAAAATATTATCTACTTTTTGTTTCCCACTATTTACATATTTAAATTGTCCGGGTACAAGTGTTTTTAGTACTCCAGCCCTTTTAGCGGATTTCATTTGTCGGCATACAGCGTATGCAAGTCCTCGCATTCGTCTAAGTTCATTGACCACATGAATACATAAATCTATCCTTTGCTTATTATCCATAAGATTTTTTTCACCGCCTTGCAATGCTATATTGTTTATGTATATCATTAAATCTACACTTCGACTGATAAGCTCATACTCTGTTTTTGCAATTATGGTTAATAATTTAGGGTCTCCAACTGCATATTTAGCTGCTTCGGATTGGTATTTAGCTATGTCTCTAGCTAAGGTTGAAGCATAAATAATATCTTTTCCATTTTTCACAACTGCATTAACTGTAGAAAGATAGTTGTATGTCTTCTCCTGTAAGGATTGAATTTGATTCATTTTTTGTTGGATTAAAATTTGAAAGTTGCGGATTTTTGTTTCCTCACTTTGTATGTCTTTCAATACACCTTGTTGCTCCTGATGGGAATAAACCAATGTTCCAATCATTACCGGGTCAATGACAATAGATTGTGCTAGTCCTTTTATGTTGCCTAACAGTAACATTAGGGAAAAAAATAAAAGCACTCTTTTCATATCATTATCTGTTTGTAAATTCATATATTCCTTTTTTCTTTTTTTGTTCTTCTACTCTATTTCTGATAGTTTGAATTATATCACTATTAGCTTTAAGACCATTCATCAGTAGTTCTGGTGTTGATTTATCGCCAGAATAAATGTAGATATTGGTGTTGTTTATTAAAGACTGGATAAAACTTTGCTTTTCTTCATAATCATATACACGATATAATTCTATTGTAGTTAATCCTTTTTGAAAGCACTCCTTTGATATATTTTTATTTGCTCTCTAGTTATAATCCATTTTGTACAAAGTAACATTGAAATATATCTGTAGAAAATTATAAATATCAACAATACTAATATCGTTCCACTGATAAATTTTAATAATTCATGTTCTCTTATATATTTACTAAAAATGAACACGAAAATCGCTAATGTAATTAAAAGGAAATTCTTCATTAACCAATATCGGAATTTAGGCTTTAATATAATATCATCAGAAGCTATGTTTGTTCCATCATTCATAACTTAATACTTTTTTTTTGTTCATGTTGTTTCATTAGAATTTCATTGAAATCTTTTGCTTTTTCTGCTTTATGAGAAATCATAGGAGCTATTATTTTGCTTTTTTCCCTAAAACTTTCTAGTGAAACGTCATTTTTGTTAATAGTGAATTCTCTACCCTTAGTTTTAAACAGCACATCATCTTTATTTTCTTTTATTGTCATTTCTGTATTACTAATGATTCCAGACACTTTAATGTCATACAAATTACCGTTTAAATCATTATCAAAACAGGTATGTACTTTAGCTTGTGGGTATCGCAATAAAGTGTTTTTTATTTGATTAACTGAAATGTACCCTCCTACACTACAAAAAACACTTCTTCTAATTTGATTTTGTTAGCATTGAGCTGATAGAAGCTCATAGCATCTAAAGCGGATTCTGCAAAGTATATATGTTTTGCCATTTGGGGGTGTGGGCAAAAATCAGCAATCCAAAGCGAGTTACTTTTATCACCTCCGGCAGCCATTCCTTTGAATCCATAGTTTCTTAATTCGTAATTTGTTACTTTGTTGTCTTTATCTTTTGGATTAATATAGGGAAAACCTATATTATAATAATTGCCGTTTCCTTGTAAGTCTTTAACCCTTGTGATAAATGGTAGAAACTTTTCTACGACTTGATGATTTATATTTCTTTCATTTGTGAGAAATCTTAAATCAGCGAGTGTAGTAGGAAATTCTTTATATCTATCTCTGTCAAAAGATTTGTTTTCTGCTTTTACAACTTTGAATGCTTCATATTTAGGACTATAAGGCTCATTTGCGTAATGTCCTAAAATCATATTGATTCGCACAAATGTATTTTGATGTTGGAATTGTGGAAAGTCGTTAATATGATTTTTGATGAACTGAATTAAATCTCCACCTTTATAATTCCTATCATAGTAGTGTTCTTGTACACTATGAGGATTCTTGATGATGATTTCATCCAACTTGTTACCTGTTCCGTCTGTCAGTTTAAAAACAGGCGAAACCTTTCCTTTGCTAATGTCTTGTTTATATCCTAAATCTTCAAGTATTTGAATGATGGATATTTTAGCCTTATAATCGTCAAATGTTAGCATAATATTATAGTTTCATTGTTGGAGTATCATTATTTTTTCCGTAGGTTCTACCATATCCGAGATAGATGCTTCTTGCTTCGCTGTTGCTTTAATAGAACTATCTATTTTATCCATTTGGGTAGATATTTGTTCTCCGACAGTTTGTTTAGTAGCTTCCCTAGAGCTGGAATATGTTTTTTCTACTTCCTTGTAAGAAGCATAATCTTTAGAAAGTTTATGTTTCTCTAAAAAGGCAGCCATTTCGGTGGGTTTATCTTTAAAAATTTCATCAATCCCTTTAGCTCCTTTTTGGGCTACAAACTCTAATCTTTCTTTATCAGATATATATCTTTCTTTCCCTATTGTTTGTTCTTTCTTTTCAGTCGCTTTAATTTCTATAGTATTTGCATCTTTGATTGATAATCCATTTCTGGCATTCAAATCTAGTTTTACTTTTGCAGCTTTGTTTAGTTCCTCGTTTACAATGGTAATTTCTTTTCCATTTTTGAGATTTTCTTGCTGCATAGGAGTAAGCTCTATTCCTCCAAGTTTTTGGGGAATATGAATGTCTTTTGCTTTTATTGATACTATCTCATTAGTATCTTTGTCACGTTGGTGCAATGTTCTTTCTCCTTTTGAATTAGTCTTTACTACGACATTATCAGCTTTTAGGGCTTTTATTTCATCCTTAGTAAAGGATAAATCATTTTTTATTTCTTGTCGTTTAGGAATGAGCAAGATAGCAATCCCAGCGATTGGGTAAACTACTGTAATAGCTGCGATTGCTAGTTTTCTAGCATTGATACCATCAATTTTGATGCGTTTACCTTCTTCTTTGAAATCAATTTCGTTGGTTTTTAATTTAGATTTATTTTCAGGTGTATTCTCGGCTGTTATATATTTAAGAGTTGTTGCTTTCCCCTCAAAATGGAGTTTTCCATTTTCTGTTTTATAAGACACTTTTTCATTGTCTAGAAGTGTTCTATTACCGGGAGTATCTTCAATGGAAAAATTTAGCATACCTGTTTTTTTCCCATTTTTGATGTTTGCAATATCTTCGGGGCTTAAATTTTCCGGTTTAACTCCTACTTCATTAAACTTGTTCCAGTCTATATCAACATATGAACCTTTACCATCTAGGGTTTGGTTTTGTTCATAAGCATATCGATAAAGGTCTTCTCCTTTATATGCAATTTTATTTTCAAGGTCAATGACTGTAAATCCGTCTTTATATCCTTCATTCTTGTTAGTACCTTGTTTTATATCATCCCATTTTATAATTGCAACATTGTGGTTTTCTCGTAAATATTGGCTATATTCTTGGAAATTATTGCTAGCTTGTTCTTTATCAAAGAAACTGATTATTCTTTCTTTAGATTGCTCTAATAAAGATTCTCTATTATCTCCTAAATTGCCAAGTTTAAGTGTATTCAGTGGATAAGTATATGTTTCATTACCTTTGGAAAAGGTAATATCACCATTCCGATATTCTTCTGAATATCCAAGAATTGCTGCTATTGCTCGGAATTGTCCGGCATTTTCATAACTATATTGCAAAGCTTCAAATTTTTTCTTTTCTTCCATTTTATAATTTGAATTTATGTTCTACTTTAGATTGCGATTCATTTCCAAGTGCTGTTTTTTGTCCTTTCATGTATTCTATATATTCATTTCTGTTTTTATCAGTATGAATAGTTCCTATAATTTGTGGGTTATGCCGGTCATAAGCTATTTTCTGTTTCTGCTCGAAGTCTAGGAATTTTATTCCTCTTGGATTATTTAAATCTAATCTTATGGCAATTTTTTCTTTGTCAACATTCAAAATTAATTCCTTACCTGATTTTAGAGTTTCCTTTTGTTGCTTATCCAGCTCAACACCTTTTATGTTTGAAGGTATTGAAATACTTTTGATTTTTGTTTTAAGCAATTCGTTTGTTTCAGGGTCTAATTGTACGAGATATTTTTCATTGTTAATAGTTTTTGTTATTATCTCGTTATCTTGAAGTCGTTCTAACTCCTTTGGTTTAAGGTTATATCATTCATTATTTCTGGTCTGACTGGATGAACTTTAACGCCAGCATTGTTGCTATCTTTCCAGTACAAACTTATTTTTCCTTTCATACTTATTTCTTCTCCATTATTATCGTGAAAAGAAAGGTCTAGTAAACTGGTTCTCTTTCCAGATAATAGAGCTGTGATATTTGCCTTATCCAAAGACCATATCTGTTTTTTTGATATTCCTATTAGTTCTAATTCTTTATATGGAATATCATTTTCATTAAAAATAGCTTGCTTTTTATCCATGTAATGTATATTTTTGTCCAAAAGTAATAAAAATATCAATATGAAGAATAAATTTATCATGTTTTTACTTATTCATTGTTTTTTTCAGTGAATGGCTACTGTCAGTTTAATACGGTATTACAGAAAAAGGATATTCCTAAAGCGGAACCTGTATTAGCAACGACAGAAAATAAATTGATAGAAGAAAAAGAAAAGGCTGTTGTCGTCAATGATGCTTTGACTACAGAACGACTTGCATACTGGAAGCAAAGAAGGTATTTATCTTTGCCCATTGATTCAATGGTGATAACTTCCCATTATGGTAAAAGAAAAGACCCATTTACTGGAAAAATAGCAAATCATAGAGGGATAGACCTTAAAGGCAACAACGACTATGTTTATTCGATAATGCCGGGAATGGTTGTAAAAACAGGAAAAAATAAAGGGTTGGGCAATTATGTAGAAGTGCGTCATGGTGATTTTACTTCTATCTATGGGCATTTATACAGTGTGCTTGTAAATGCGAAACAAGCTGTTGAAGCTGGGCAACCAATAGGCATTAGTGGAAGTACCGGGCGCAGCACAGGAGAACACTTACATTTTCAAATGGAATACAAAGATAAGACTATAGACCCTAAGCCAATTCTTGATTATATTAATGAGGTAATCAGAACCGTTAAAGGACAAATTTCACAGCAAATAGATAATGAGTTAAGACGCAAATAAATAGAAAGAGAGGATTGGAAAAACCAGTCCTCTCTTTTTATTTGAATCAGAAAAAACCTTTTTTTAATCCTTTTTCTTGTCTTTGAACTTTTTCTAATGAAGATTGAAGTTGTGACAGAGCTTCTTTCATTCCTTTTTTTACTTCAGGATTCGTGACGGATTCAATAAGTTCTTTTCCTGTTTGAATGTTAGTCTTAAGTATTTCTTTATTCTTCATCTGTTTTG
>ENA-OQIM01000530-OQIM01000530.1-human-gut-metagenome-genome-assembly--contig:-NODE-530-length-14335-cov-1.214668_pt1 | contig 14335 bp, 11 predicted proteins | sample MGYA00242579_ERZ504744 | MGnify/ENA primary metagenome ERZ504744 (study PRJEB26092, sample SAMD00036441) | human gut metagenome | host: Homo sapiens | study: EMG produced TPA metagenomics assembly of...
CTCAAAAAGAAAATGCCCCGTTGTTATATAGCTAATTAATTATACCGTAAAGATAGCTGCGGTTGTTCTTTTGGTTGTTGTGTCTGTTACTATTTATAAGTATCAGGAATTGGTGAAAAAAATCAGAGGTATTACAAACCATACTTGTTCCTGCCGGTCAAAGAATAAACATAATTTTACCCGATAGTACGTTTGTGTGCCTTAATTCTAATACGAAATTTAGTTATCCTTCTGTTTTTGCAACAAATAATCGTAAAGTAAGTTGGATGGAGAAGCTTATTTTGAAGTATCGGCCAATAAAAATAAGCCATTTTATGTACATACTTCAAAGGAGAAATCAAAGTACTCGGTACTCATTTTAATTTGGAAGCTTATTCTAACGCTGATGTATTTAAGACTTCTTTGTTTGAAGGCAAAGTTCGTGTCAGAGTAAAAGGTAACAATATTTATTTGAAACCTGATCAAATGGTATGTTATCATAAAAATGGAAAAATTCATTTGGAAACCATCCACGATTATGACCAGTACCGATGGCGTGAGGGATTAATTTGTATAAAAAGCGCAAAATTTAAGGACATCATGAAAACTTTTACTAAATATTTTGGAGATAGCATTGTTGTTCAAAATAAAGAGGTGGAACATTATAAATATACAGGAAAATTTAGACAAAGTAGAGGGGTTATTAATGCGTTAAGGTTATTGCAGAAAGATGCTCCTTTTACTATAGAGCAGGATGAGGACAAACAAATTATTTATATCAAATAGAGATTCAAATACATAAAACACAACTATATTTTTTTTTTTAAAACTAAAATCTAATAACATGGAAACAACTTATTTAAACGTATGTGATAGGCCAATAAGTCGGTGGTCTATTGTGAGATTACTGAAAACAGTCTTGTTGCTATTATGTGTTGTCATTTAGTTCAGTGTACGTACAAGCATCAGATCGGAGCGAAGGTATCACTATTTCATGTAAGAATGAAAGTTTGGAACAAGTGATACACTTGATTGAGAGCCAGTCATCTTATCTTTTTGTGTTAAATGATAAGGTGAATACTAAACACAAAGTAAGTATAAAGATAGAGAATGGAAATATAAATGCTATTCTGAATAAAATCTTTCAAGGTACCAATATGACGTATCAAGTTGATGGAGATCATATTTTAATTTCAACTACTCATAAAAGTATCGGTTTGGATGAAACACGACAGACTACTATGATAAAAGGAAAAATAGTAGATAATGCAGGTGAGCCTATGATTGGAGTAAATGTATTGGTAAAAGGAACGACTAATGGTGCCATTACTGATTTTGAAGGTAATTATTCTCTTGCTGATGTAAACGAGAATGATGTATTAATGGTGACCTATATTGGCTATCTTACTCAGGAGATAAAAGTCGGGAAACAGTCTGTCATAAACATTGTGATGAAAGATGATACTCAATCTTTGGATGAAGTGGTAGTGGTTGGATATGGTGTTCAAAAGAAGAGTGATTTGACTGGTTCTATATCTTCTATAAAACCAGCGGATATTACATCTACTCCTACTACCAATGCGTTGAAATCTTTGCAAGGTAAAGTAGCGGGATTGGATATAACACAATCTAGCGGGCAGCCCGGAGCCTCTATTTCATTAACCATGCGTGGTAATCGTTCTCTTAAAGCTGACAATAATCCGTTAGTATTGGTCGATGGTATAGATTACGGATCATTTGTTGATATTAATCCTACTGATATTGAGTCTATTGAAGTCTTGAAAGATATCTCATCTACAGCTATTTATGGAACGAAAGGAGCTAATGGTGTAATTATTATTACAACAAAATCCGGAGCCAAGGGACAAAAGACGAAAATCGATTTTAATGCTTATGTTTCTATTAAAAATAAGGCTAAATACCCTCGTATGATGAATGGAGAAGAATATGCTCAATTAAAGAGAGAGGCCTATAGAACTACTAATTCAGCAGCGCCGGATCAATATATGGATGATGCTTTGATTTTCAATGTAGAAGAATTGGAGTATTTGGAAAAAGGTTATTGGGTTGATTGGCAGGATTTATTGTTGGGTACCGGTATTACCCAAAATTATGAAATCAGTATGTCTGGTGGTACGGAGAAAACATCTTATTCATTATCATTTGGTTTTCAAGATGATAAAGGATTGTTGAAAAATGATGTATTGAAACGTTATAATGGTCGTATTAGTCTTGATCATAAGATAAATAAAATTTTCAATGTGGGTGTGAATGTTTCATATACTTTTAAAGATCAGGATAAGAGACAGAATCCATTGAATTTGGCTAACAAAATACCATGTATAGGCAGAGCTTATGATGATAATGGTAATTTTATATTAAACCCTGCTCCTGGAAATAGTTCTGCAATTCAGTCCTTTATGTGATGAGCAGCCGGGTGCTTACGAGGATAATATTCGTACGAAACGTATGTTTGCTTCGGGGTATTTGAATGTGAATATTCTGAAAGATTTTTTCTTTAAATCCACTATTGGCATTGATGTTACAGATAGTCGGGAAGGTATTTATAAAGATAAAAATACAGTAGCTAATCTTGGTGTAAAATCTACCTCTTCTGTTCAGGCGGATAACGATTGGCGTTATACTTGGGAGAATATACTGAATTACTCCAAAACATTTGGGAAACATGGACTAACTGCAATGATTGGTAGTAGTACCACTGCTTATGGATATGAAAAGGTTTTGGCTAGTGGAGCTAACCAAGCTTCTGCTCTGACTTCATTCCACGATCTGGGAGCAAATGCTGATTCAAAAGAAAATGCCAGTCAATTGATTGAGACGCAAATGGTTTCTTTCTTTGGACGATTGAATTATAAGTTTAATGAACGTTATTTATTCCAAGCTTCTTTGCGTGCTGATGGATCTTCCGTTTTGGCGAAGGGGCACAAGTGGGGGTATTTCCCGTCAGCATCCGCTGCGTGGCGTATTTCAGAAGAAGGCTTTATGGCTGATCAAGATATTTTTAGTAATTTGAAATTACGTTTAAGTTGGGGAGTTGCTGGTAACAGTGCAATTGATGCTTATGCTACTTTAGGAGGACTTAAAAAATCAGTATATACATTGGGTAGTAGTGTTTATGGATATTATCCTAGCGAGATTGCAAATAAAGATTTGACTTGGGAAAAAACATCGACATGGAATCTTGGACTGGATTTCTCAATTTTAAGAAATCGCATATCTGGTACAATTGATACTTATATTTCACAAACCTCGGATTTGTTACTTCCAAGTTTATTGCCTAGTTCTACTGGATATGCATCTGTTATGCAGAATATAGGTAAAACAGAAAATAAAGGTATTGAAGTGACATTGAATACAATTTGGTTTCAAAATAAAAATTTTAGTTGGAATACGGATTGGACATATAGTTTGAATCGTGAAAAAATTAAAGCTTTAAATAGTGGTGTAACGCGTGATGAAGGTAATCTTTGGTTTGTTGGCTCTCCTACTCAAGTTTTTTATGATTATAAAAAAGATTGGTATCTGGCAATTAGGTGAGGAAGCTCAGGCCAAAGCTTTTGGAGGATTTAAGCCAGGGGATATTAAGTGGCAGATATGTCACCTAAAGGTTCTGAAGGTGAAGGCGTTTTCTCTACGGATGACCGGGTTATTTTTTCAAGAGTTCCTAAGTATACGTTTGGTATAACTAATAATATCACCTATAAGAATTTTGATTTAATGTTCTTTATTTATGGTCGTATCGGACAATATGTAAAAGATGCCTATACTCAGTTATACAAGCCAAGTGCGTTGGAAAATAGCGCACCTGTAAATTATTGGACACCTGAGAATCCTAGCAATGAGTATCCTCGTCCCAATAGTGGTTATTCAACGAACAGCTATTTGTTACAGTCTTCATTGGCATTCCGTAAAGCTTCTTTTGTGAAAATACGAGATATTACATTGGGATACACACTGCCTAAAGAATGGACATCCAAAATGATGGTGCAGAAGTTGCGTATTTATTGTTCTTTGAATAACTTCATTACCTTCACGGATTTCCCGAATTATGATCCGGAAAGCAATGGAAGTATGGACTTTCCATTGGCGAAGCAAGTGTTGTTTGGCATCAATCTTAGTTTGTAATCTTTAATTATGATCATTATGAAAACAAAATTTTATTATTATATAAGCATATTATTTCTTTGTTTATGTCATGTCTCTTGTGAAGACTTTCTAGAAGAAACTAATAAAAGTGGATTGACAACGGATCCATTTATGAAAACGAAAGTTGGAATAGAGAGTGCGTTGAATTCCTGTTATTCGGGTGCAAGGACATTTTATGGTCAGGAAGATGGTTTTGGTATGACAGAATCTGGTACTGATTTGTTTTTGCGTGGGGGAGATAATAAAGCAAATCAATTGGCTGATTATACTATTGACTTAAATGGCTCCCAATCAACTATCGGAAATGTTTGGAAAAATCTTTATTTGTCATTAAGTGCTTGTAATCAGACTATTTCTTTGTTGCCAAGTGAAGTATTGACCGAAGCTGAAAATAAGTCATTTGAAGGCAGGCTAAGTTTTGGAGAGCCTTCTATTTGTGGTTGATAACAGAAACTTGGGGAGACGTGGTATTGAACACAGAACCTATAACGGGTGCTGTTACTGAAGCACACCGTTCGTCTGTAGAAGATTTTTATAAAGTTATTTTTGATGATTTAGATGTGGCTGTCAATCAACTGGCACCAGGCAAATCAACAGATGGTAGAATAACTCAGGATGTAGCTAAAGCTTTTAAAGCAAGAGCTTGTTTGACCAGAGCTTGTGCAACGGGCGAGGCTTCGCTTTATGCTGAGGCCGCTATGTTGGCAAAGGATATTATCAATAGTCAACGCTATTCTTTCTATACTGATTATAGTGATATGTGGGATATTGCCAATTGTGATGGAGGTACAAACAAAGAAGCAATTTTTTCTATAAATTACACCAACTCAGAATTAGAAAATAATGCTTTTGATGCTACTGCTACTAATTCGGGTAATAAAGGGATTGTTGATTTTGTAATGAAATATGATAAGGAAGCCGGAATGGAACGCGATGTCTTGAATGCTCGTCCTTTCCAAAGATATATGCCGTCCAGGTATTTGCTGCAATTATATAATGAGAATATAGATCAGCGTTATAAAGTGACGTTTAAAGATGCCTGGTACGCAAACAAGAATCCGTTATCTGAGAGTGATTTAAAAGTTTATCCTTTAATGGCTACAGGAGATACGGCCATATATATCATGAAAACGGCTGCTACTGATTCACAAAAAGTATGGGCGTCAAGCGGTATCGTTTGCTGGATGTTAATGACGTGTACACTTCGGAAGGTAAAGCTATCTTAAGGTCGCAATTTGTAGAAATGCATAAGTTTGCCGATCCTACGGCGGTTTATAATCAGGATTGGTGTCAACGGGATGCATTTGTCATTCGTTTGCCGGAAATGTATTTTATTGCAGCCGAAGCGATGCTGCAAACGAATAAACAGGAAGCAGTGGATTGATGAATGAATTTTTGATGAAACGTGCAATACCAAGTAAAGAAAATGACATGAGAATTACTGAATCGGAACTGACTATCGATTTTATTTTAGATGAGAGGGCTAGGGAATTGTGTGGAGAACAAATACGTTGGTTTGATTTAAAACGAACTAAAAAGTTAGTTGAATACGTTAAGTTGCATAATATGGATGCAAAAGATAATATTCAAGAATATCATATGCTACGTCCGATACCCCAAAATCAATTGGATGCGGTGACTAATAAAGATGAATTCACTCAAAATCCCGGATATACAAAATAAAGTAATTTTGTAAAAGGAGTATATTGAAGTATTTCTTCTTAACATACTCCTTTTACAATATACCATAAAGAAAAATAGAGGTAAAATGAAATCAGCTATAAAAAAAAAATATTCGTTTTTAACGGGTTGTGTACTATTGCTTGTAACATCTATGAGAGCACAGAGGGCATGTCTCAATTTATCAGAAACTCTATGGAATATCACTCTTGATCGTTCGGCTGTATGGCAAAATGATTCTCTTTACGTTCCTCCTGTCAATATTCATGACCTCCCTGTCCATATACCTACCGGAGGCTGGAATTTGCTTGATACACCCGATAAGATAGGGGTGACACTTCCTGCTACCGTAGAGCAACACCTATGGGGATGGAATGGAGAAACATTTGGAGTTACCGGAAATTATGTAGGGGTTTCATGGTTGATACAAAAATAAATGTACCTGCTGATTGGAGAAATAAACGGATAGTGATGAATGTTGCTTCTGTCCGTTTTAGAGCTGAGATTTTTGTTAATAAAAAATTGGTGGGATATGATTTGGTGAATAGTACGCCGTTTGCTGTAGATGTGACACCTTTTATTCTACCTGGTCAGGAAAATGTGATTGCTTTCCGCATTACTGATCCAAATGGTAATTTTAATTGGAAAGATTCCCAAGTCTATACATGGGGAGAGTATAGAACTAATCCTTCTCATGGTTTTGGCGGTATAACTGGAAAAGTGGAGTTGGTTGCTACGGATAAGTTATATATTGGAGATGTTTTATTAAAACAACCGGACCCTCATTCTATTGAAGTTGAAGTGACGGCTTGTAATGAAACAAAGAACCCGATGAAGGCTCAGAAAATGCTTTTAACAGTAAAAGAACATAAAGGTGAGAAAGTACTTTACCGAAAAGAATACTCTGTTGAAAATCTTGTTGTCGGAGAGAATAAACAAACTTTTCATATTCATTTGCCAGCGGCAAATTGTGGAGTACGGATTCTCTCATCTTTATGATTTGTCTGTTTCAGTAGGTACGGATAATTATACGCAGCGTTTTGGATTCAGATGGTTTGAAGTGAAGGATATTCATGGAGATAAGCAATTTTTCTTGAATGGAAAAAGAATTGTTTTACGTACAGCTATTTCATGGAGTTTCTGGCCGGATAATGGGATCACTCCATCTGATGAGTTGGCTAGGAGACAAGTGGAGAGTGCTAAAAAGCTAGGACTTAACATGTTGAATTTTCACCGTACTATCGGGCATAGCAATGTCTTGGATTATGCTGATGAATTGGGATTATTATACTTTGAAGAACCGGGAGGCAATCAGTATCCTATCAGTCACTTTAATGATAATAACAAGCAAAGCAAGTTTTATTTTGCTTACCGGAATGAAAATTGGTGCGAATGATTAAACGTGACCGTAACCATCCGTCTCTTGTTATTTATAATTTGCATAATGAACGGGGAGCTTGGCCACAGGTACAGGATTATGCGCAGATGCGTATGGCACATTCGTTGGATCCTACCCGTATCTTAACTTATAATTCCAGTAATGGAGAGAACCCGGAAAATGAGGCGAATGCCGTTTTAAATTGCACTTGATGCCAAACGATACTACTTTTTATGATTATGGATGGTATGACAGGCATCATGCAGGTGGTCCGGGTTGCTATCATGATAATTTATATTGGGGTAAAGATAACTATCACCGTTTTTCAGATCATAAGGATGAGATTATTTATTGGGGGGAAGACGGGGCTATTGGTACTCCGCCGCGTCTTCAGCTCATTCGGGATGAAATCCTGCAATCTGCACTACTTCTGGATGGGAAGCGATGGATATATGAAATGGTATGATGCATATGATTCGTTTCTTAAACACAATGGATTTGCCAAAGCATTTCCTACAGTGGATGATTTGACCCGTGCCATGGGGAATGTGGCTTTCTATTATCAAGGTAGGGTAATTGAGAATATTCGTATCAGTAATACGGTGGATGCTTATGCTGTAAATGGTTGGGAAAGTATGAAACTGGAAAATCACTCCGGCATTGTTGATAATTATCGTTATCCTAAAGGAGATGTGGAAGTAATGGCTCGTTATAACCAACCGTTATTTTTAGCTGTAAAAATGAATCGGAAAGTGCTGAATGTTGGAGATACGACTATAGTAGATACTTATATTGTAAATGAAAAGAATTTGAAGGGGAATTATTCTCTTCAATTGATAGCGAAAGATGCGGAAGGTACTGTATTGGCTACCCATGTATCTAGTGTACATGTTAAAGGGGGGAATGTATATGGTCAATGTTTACAGATCGGCTGGAATTTTGTTCCTCGGGCAACAGGCTATGTTTGTATTGAAGCAAAGTTGGTCAAAGGCAAAAAACTTTTGCAACTGGAGACGATTCTTTGTTTGCTGTAAGTTTGAATACGAAAGGAATTACAGCTAATGGTTCTATTGCTGATACTACGGGCGTTCTGAGCAATTTTATGAAAACAGTTGGTTTTGATATTCCGGAATATAAAGAAGGGACACCTTCGGGAGATTATTTGTTGGTTGGCGCCTTTGAACCTACTCAATGGGGAAGTGGTATGAGTGATATTATGGAATGGGTTTACAAGGGACATACATTGATTATTGTGGATAATGCGGAAAGGTGGGCTGAGTTCTTAGCGGATAAAGAAGTTTTGGATTATCGTGTTCAAAGAAACTAGGTACGGCTTGGTATGGTGGGAACTTTTTCAATAGAGAACATCCTATTTTTGATGGATTGCCTGTCAATTGTGTCTTTAATTGGGAATATCAATGCTTTGCTACTTACAACCGTCATCGTGTAGGGTTGCGTTGCTTTAATGGGGAAACATTGGTTGCTTGTGTTTCCGATCATAAAAAAGAAGTTTATTCTGCCTTGTCTGTTATTCCGGCAGGTCGTGGAAAAATAATTATTACTACATTGGATATTCCTGCATGTATAAAGGATGTCAAAGCTTATACAGTTCCTGTTGATCTTGATGGCATGAACGAGTCGATGAATACTTTTAATACCAAAAGCGAGAATAGGCTAATGTAGTGGGCCAACAGTTATTATTGAATTTAATAAAAGAAAAGTAATAGATCATTATGAAGAAGAGTATTATTGCCATAGCATTTTTGTTGTTATGTCCATTTTATGGGGTGAGAGCACAGGAGAGACCATTTTTTGATTTGTCAGGAAAAGGATGGCATTTATGGCAGGATAAAAAAGCGACTTGGCAGACAGAGGATATTTATTTGACATTGGAAGAGGCACGGAAAAGTCCTGTAATTGTTCCTACAGCGGGATGGGATATATTGACTTCTGCCCAGGCTCTTCCGGTACAGGTTCCCGGAACAGCTGAAGAATATCTTCAAACTCAGTCTGGACCCGAAGGAGATATTACAGGAGTTACATGGTGGAGTCGTACAATGGATATTCCGGTGTTGAAGAAAGGACAAAAAGTCTTTTTGAATTTTGGTTCTATACGTTCACGGGCGGAGATTTTTATTAATCAGAGATTAGTGGATTATCAGATTGTGGACAATGTTCCTTTCGAAACGGATATTACTCCTTATATAAAATCGGGAGAACAAGTACAATTGGCTGTACGTATAACGGATGCGGGTGGTAACCATGATTGGCGCGACTCCAGAACTATTCCGTGGGGAGATAAAATGTTGCCTCCCGGTCATGGCTTTGGAGGAATAACAGGAAAAGTTGGTATGAAGGTCTGTAATGCTGTTTATGTGGCGGATATTTATATGCAGAACACTCCTCAGATAACCACCGCCAACGCTATTCTGACATTACAGAATGAAAAAGGAAAGACTACGAAGCAGGATCTTCGTATAACGGTGTACGAGTGGCAAAATAAAGAAAAAATAGTTTATTCTAAAGAGATAAAGGGTGTTTCATTAAATAAAGGCATGAATGAACTGAAGATTCCTGTATCAGCTCCGGATGCGAAATTATGGAGTGTGGATGATCCTAATCTGTATGTATGTGAGGTGGAGTTATCCGAAGGAAAGAACTGGGTTAGATTAAAGATTCCCGTCCGTTTTGGATTTCGTTGGTTCGAGGCTTCCGGTATAGGTGAGGATGCTGTTTTTCGTTTAAATGGAAACGTATCATGCTTCGCTCGGCCATCAGTTGAGTTTTTGGCCGGTCAATGGTATTTTCCCATCGGAAGAATTGGCTGAGGCAAATTCGCATAGCTAAGGAGTTAGGGTTGAATATGTTGAATTTCCATCGTTTTATCGGTAATACTGACGTAATGAATTATGCTGATGAGTTGGGACTGCTCTATTTTGAAGAGCCTGGTGGCTTCCGTCTGGATGTGAAACAGCCGTTTATGAATGCTGTTTTGCATGAAAAGGTCATCCGTATGGTAAAGAGGGATCGCAGTCATCCCTGTCTGGTTATCTACAATATGATGAATGAATCGGGAAATGCTACTCCTGAAAAGTTAGAATTGGAGATTCAAGCGATGAAGGATATGCGTGTACTGGATCCTTCCCGGCTGATTCTTCGTACCTCGGCTTGGGCAAAGGGGGGATGATATAGAAGATCAGGCTAAAATTCATATTCGTCCTTACGATGAAAAAGTGTATTGGAGTGGTTGGTATGATTATCATCGTGCCGGAGGACCTGCTGTTTGGAATGAAGGTTTGTACAAAGGCCCTGAAGATTATTATAATGATACAAAGAATAAGCGTGAAATTGTATTCTTTGGTGAGGAAGGGGCTTTATCATCACCTCCTCGTTTGGAAAAAATAAAGAAGAATTTGGAAAAATATAGCTATAAAGGATGGGATGGTAGAGAGTTTTTACGTTGGTATGATGAATTTAATGAATTCCTAGATGCTAAACAGTTAAGGACAGTTTATCCTACGGTAGATGATTTGTGTGTGGCTATGGGGACTGTATCCTATGAGCACCAAGACGTAAAATAGAATCGGCCAGAATGAATAATTTGACGGATGCATACGTTGTTAATGGATGGGAATCGGAATTGACGGAGAATTATTCGGGAATTGTCGATTGTTTTCGTTATCCCAAATCAGATCCGGCTATCATAGCTCGTTATAATCAGCCTTTGTATGTAGCGGTAAAGACCAGGCAACAGGTTGCAGCCGCAGGGGGAGAGGTGACCGTTGATTTTTATCTGATTAATGAGAAGAATGTCCGGGGAAACCATCAATTGAAAATCTCGGTGACAGACTCTCAAGGAAAAGTGATGGAGGTAGGGACTTATGAAACGGAAGCTGCCGGAGGTGAGGTTTATGGTCAGTTGTTGGTGAAAGATGTAAAAATACCTGTTCCTACAGCTGGAGGACTTTGTAGAATTGAAGCAAAACTATGTAAGGAAAATTCTGTTGTTACAACTGGGTATGATGATATATTGTCTGTAAATCTGGCATCCAATATGTTGGATGGTAAAGGGGCCGTTTGGGAAGATGGGAGTGCTTTACAGAATTTCTTGAAGGGTAAAACGAAAGAAGCGGTTGCAGCTTATGAGGATAATTTAGGAAAGTTGGATTGGATTATGGTGGCCCGTCCTCCTAGGAAAGATCAGTTGACAATGGTGCCGATGGAAGCGTTACGCTCTGCCGATGGCAAACCGGGATTAGATGTGGTCTATTATGAGGATATGGAATTTCAGAAGGAAGTTTATCATGAAGTGGCCAAGGTGGTTAATCTGAGTGCTATTGAGGGAGCTACACCAAGTCCTTTTGTGTATATGCTTGATGGTTATGGTATTAAATGGAGTGGTAAAGTACTTCCCTCTGTCAGTGGTGAATATACAATTATTCCTCAAAGTAATGACCGTAGTATGATTGAAGTCTTTGTCAATGGTAAGAAAATATATGAAATAACCAGAAAGAAAAAGCATTTGGGCGATGGAAAAGTTTATTTGGAAGGAGGCAAGTCTGCGATATAGAGATCCGTTTCAGGCATCCTCGTAGTAACGCGCGTTGTCGTCTGGATTGGGCCGTTCCTAATGATAAGATGCCGGATGCACAGCGTTTAATGGAACGTGCAGTAAATGATGGAACCAAAATCTTTATTATTCAGAGTGCTGATGAATGGTCGGAATTTATAGCGGTTAATAGTAAAGCGGTGTTTAAGGACAAATTTTTTGTTGGAACCAACTGGCTGGGCGGGGTGATGTTTAATAAGCCGCATGATATTTTCAAGGAACTTCCTGTCGGAAATGCTCTCAACTGGCCTTATCAGGCATTGATACATACAGGGGTGGAGCGTATGGGATTAGTGATGGAAGGTGAAGAATTGCTGGTCGGAGCCTATCATACTTATCCTATGGCTATCGGAACTGCTATGGGGATTGTCCCTATGGGTAAGGGTAGTGTTTTGTTCTCTACATTGGATATCTATGGGAACATCATTAATGATTCGGCTGCCGGACTTGTAGCCAAAAAGCTGATTTTCAATATGATTGTATTTTAAATAAAATAACAGATACCATGAAAAAAACAATCCTATGCTTTTGTTTATGCCTGTATTGTATAGGGGTATGGGCGGCTAGTGCTTCTTTTAAGAAGACAGGAAATGATTTGTTGTTTTTTTTGCCTCAGGGAAATGTGAAATTGGAATTTTGTACAGATGATATGTTCCGTGTACGTCATTCTCAAGGTACTGTGTTCGCTGAGAATGAACAGTGGATGGTTCGGAAATATGATTTTTCTTCTGTCAACTATACGGTGGAAGATAGAGGTACTGCATGGTTGATTACGACCAGAAAACTGATTATAGAGGCTACCAAGAATCCATTCTGTCTGTCTGTTTCTGATAAAACGGCAAGATGCTTTATACAGAACTTGAGGAACAACGTTTTATAAGGATTCTGTCAAGATGAAAGCTGTTCTACAGCCGGATGAGCATTTCTTTGGTTTTGGGGAACGGTATGGATTTCATGGATCAGCGCGAGGCGTAAGATTTATCTGAATGTAGAGTTGGGAAGAGGGATAAAACCGGCTGTAGGAGGAAAAGATATTTTACGTGCCAATTATTGTCCCGTACCTTTTATGATGAGTACCAAAGGATATGGTTTGTTCTTTCATACTCCGTTTGCTACCGAATGGAATATGGGGTGGGATAGTAGTGATTATTATTCGTTTAAAGCTTTTGGCGGTGATTTGGACTATTATTTTATGTATGGTCCCGATTTTTATACCATGATTGACCGATATACGGAATTGACTGGAAAATCCCCTATGCTTCCTCGTTTTGCAATGGGGTTGCATGTTGGTACTTATTCCGGTGGAACTTGGAAGAATGAAGAGATGACTTCCGATAAATACCCGCCTGCTTTATGTAAACGTTTGCGTGAGGAAGGAGTGCCTTTTGATTTGCTTTGGCTGGATTCTACTTGGAGATTGTTTAATACCACTTACGGAAATGGTGGTTGTTGTTTTGAATGGCGCAATACGTTCAAAGATCCGAAAGCCATGTTTGATAGTTGCTATGCGCAAAATGTAAAATGGTGGGGCTTCATATCCGTTCCATATTAGATAATGCCTGAATATCATCTATTGGATAAGGCGCGTGAACAGGGAAATGTGCTGTATCCAGGAGCCAAGATAGAAGGGGTGGTGAATTTCTTTGACCCGAAAGCGTGGATTGGTGGTGGGAGAACGGAGTAATGAAAGTGGCTTCCATCGGGGCTAAGTTTGTGAAAACGGATGTCGGAGGGACGATGGACCTAAAAGGACTTCATAATATTTTTCCTTTAGCTTATGCGGAAGCGCCCTATCGTAAATTTCAGGAATATAATAATATGAGGGGGGTGACACATACCCGTGAGGGTTATGCGGGAATTCAGCGTTATCCTTATATTTGGGCCGGAGACTGGGGGAGTGAATGGCAGTGGTTTGAACCGGTGATACGTGCGGGACTTAATATCGGTATGAGTGGCGTGGGTAACTGGACTCATTGCATGGGAGGATTTGAACAGTATTCTCCTTACGATACGGAATTATATACTCGTTGGGTACAGTTCGGTATGTTTTCACCTATCGCATGGTGTTCGGTATGGATCATCCCCATTATCATGAACCTTGGACTTATGGTCCGGAGGCTTTGGCCAATTTTATCAAGTACGATAGTTTGCGTTATACATTGATTCCTTATATTTATAGTAATGCTTATCAGCTTTATAAAACGGCACGTCCCATGATGACCCCTTTAGTGATGGATTATCCTCAGGATGAGAATACCTATCAGCTGGCGCGTCAATATATGTTCGGGCCATGGATGATGGTTTGTCCTGTCACTACCAAAGGTGCACTGAGCCAACATGTCTATTTCCCCGGTGGAGAATGGTTTGATTATGAAACCGGTGAGCGTTACGAGGGCCGCCAATATAAGTCTTTTCTTACTCCGTTGGATGTGTTGCCTGTCTATATAAAAGCCGAGCTATTATTCCCATGCAACCTGCTATGCAGTGGGTAGATCAGCATCCTGTAGATGTGATAAACATTG
>ENA-OQIM01000531-OQIM01000531.1-human-gut-metagenome-genome-assembly--contig:-NODE-531-length-14326-cov-2.384816_pt1 | contig 14326 bp, 19 predicted proteins | sample MGYA00242579_ERZ504744 | MGnify/ENA primary metagenome ERZ504744 (study PRJEB26092, sample SAMD00036441) | human gut metagenome | host: Homo sapiens | study: EMG produced TPA metagenomics assembly of...
ACGAAGGAGGCTAAAAGGAGAAACTACAAATGAAAGAAAGAAAGAACGGGCCAAACGTCTGCCCACTTTGCGGAATCGATCACACCGATCGTCGCAATGCTCCTGATCCTTACCATCGGAAAAGGCGTATTCGGCTACAGCACAGAGCCGCTTCTGATCATGGTAGCTGCAATCGCAGCATTTATCGCGTTCCGTGTAGGCATTACCTGGGATGAGATGATGGATGAGATCTGCACCAAGATTGCAAAGGGCATGCCTGCCATCCTGATTCTTGTATGTGTTGGCGCTATGGTTGGTACCTGGATGGCATCCGGTACCATTCCGATGATGATTTATTACGGCGTCCAGATCGTAAACCCGAAATTCATGCTGGTTACCGCGTTCCTGATCGAGGCAGTGGTTTCGGTTGTTACCGGTACCTCCTGGGGTTCCGTTGCAACCATGGGTGTTGCCCTGATGGGAATCGCAAGCGCCCTTGGCGTATCCCTTCCGGCTACTGCAGCGCTGCATCGCAGGTTCCTACTTTGGTGACAAGATGTCTCCGCTGTCCGATACCACAAACCTGGCTCCGATCGCGGCAGGCAGCACACTGTATGAGCATATCGGACATATGTTCTACACCACTGTCCCAGCAACCATCGTTTCCCTGGTGGTATATGCCATTGTTGGTATGAACGCAGATGTAAGCGCAGATATTACTTCTGACACCGTTACTACTTTATTAAGCCAGCTTTCTTCCATGTACAGCTGGAACCTGCTGATCATCATTCCGGTAGTGATCGTGCTGGGCGGCTCCCTGCTTCAGAAGCCAACCATTCCGGTTATGCTTCTTTCTACTTTTGTAGCAGGCTTGGAGAGTGTCTTCATTCAGCACGTAGCGTTAGGAGATGTGTTAAAGGCAACCGTAAACGGTTTTGATGTATCCATGATCCACCGTGCAGGATTTGACACCGAGACCTGTTCCGAGGCCGTAACCAAGCTGTTAAACCGCGGCGGTATGAACGGCATTATGAGCACCACACTTCTGGTATTCTGCGCATTCTGCTTCGCAGGTATCATGAGCCGGGCTGGCTGTCTGGATGTGGTACTCCAGAAGATCTTAAGCGTGGCAAGAGTACCGGTGCGCTGATCACCGCAACCGTTGCAGCCTGCATTACCATGGCACTGACCACCGGTAACTCTTACCTTGCCATTCTGATTCCGGGCGAGATGTTCCGTGACGCTTACAAAGAGCGCGGGCTTGCGGCAAAGAACCTGTCCAGAACCCTTGAGGATGCCGGTACCGTAGTTGTACCGCTGATCCCGTGGTCCGCAGCAGGTGCTTACATGGCTTCCACCCTTGGCGTAGAGACTTTGGATTACCTTCCATGGGCAATCCTGTGCTACACCGGCTGGATTTTTGCAATCATCTGGGGCTTTACCGGATTTGGTATTGCCAAGCTCGATGATGAGAAGAAAAAGGAGAACTAAATACGATGTCCAGAGTGCTTTTGATTAAAAACGCGAATCTGTATGATCCGGATCCAAAAGGAATCCGTGATATCCTGATCGTAGATGAAAAGTATTTTCTGTGGCAGAACACATCGATCCACCGGAACTTTCTGCTCCGGTGGAAGTTGTTTCTGCAGATGGAAATGGTAATTCCTGGTTATGTGGACCAGCATGTTCATGTGATTGGCGGGGGCGGCGCAAAGCTTCTGGTTACACGGCTTTCTTCCCTGCATGAGGAAGTGCGTGATGCTGTAAAGGCAGGGGTTCCGGTGGAAAAAGCCATCCGCATCTGCGGGGAGAACCCGGCCAGAGCCAACGGATTATTCCCGAAAAAGGGCTGCATCCGTCCGGGCAGCGACGCGGATCTTGTGATCCTGGATGAGGAATTTCTGGTAGATACGGTATTTGTCCGTGGACAGAAAATGGTGGAGTATGGAAAAGCACTGGTAAAAGGCACCTTTGAGACAGACTGACAGAAGCTTTGAAATAGAAAAGCGGAAAAGAAAGAGACAGGAGAATTGACATTATGATCAAGTTACTGAAAAAACGCGAATGTGTACGCACCGGAGAAACTGGGAAAGAAAGATATCCTTATTGAGGGGGAAAAAATCCTTCTGATGCAGGATACTATTGAGGGATATGAGGGACTTCCGGGAGTGGAAACCTATGATCTGGAGGGAAAGACCGTTGTTCCGGCTTACATTGACATGCACGTGCATATCACAGGCGGCGGCGGAGAGCAGGGGCCGGCATCCCGTGTACCGGAATCCCAGCTCAGTGAATTCTTCAAAAATGGTATTACCACGGTAGTCGGACTTCTGGGAACCGATGGCGTAACCCGCAGTGTGGAAAATCTGGTCGCAAAAGCTCGCGCCCTGACCGAAGAGGGCATGACCGTGTACACTCTGACCAGTTCCTATGGTTACCCGCCGACCACCCTGACCGGAAGTGTAGAGCGCGATATCATCCTGGTTCCACCGATGATCGGTGTGAAGGTAGCGGTATCGGACCACAGAAGCTCCAACCCAGGCGGAGAAGAGCTGATCGCGCTGGCTACTGCAGCGCGCAGAGCCGGCTTACTCAGCAATACCCCTGGCCTGGTAACCATGCACATGGGTGACGGAGAGGGAAGACTGGATCCGATTTTCTATGTGCTGGATCATTCCGACGTTCCAGCCAAGAACCTGCTGCCGACCCACATCTTACGCAATCCTGGACTGATTGATGCCGGCGCGGATCTGGTGCGCCGTGGCGGCTACATTGACTGCACCGCCGGCGCCGATGATGTGGAGGTCGAATCCGATGCTCTGAAGCTCTATGAGCTGTTGCACCGCGAAGATGTGAGCCTGGATCATGTAACCATGTCCAGTGACGCGTTCGGAAGCCAGCCGCGCTTCAACGAAGAGGGCGAGTGCATTGGCCTGACCTACGCGTCCCCGAACGTATCTGCACCGTACCATCCAGATCCTGGTAAGAGAGGGCATGCCGCTGGAGGATGCCTTACAGCTTCTGACCAGCACTCCGGCCGTACTCCTTGGCAAAGAAGGAATCAAGGGCTGTGTAGCGGAAGGCGCAGACGCAGACCTTCTGGTACTGGATGAGAATCTCAACATCAACAGCCTGTTTGCCCGCGGCAAGGTCGCTGTGTGGGAGCAGGAAGTGAAGATGAAGCAGATTCGAGCAGTAAGGAAAAACATACAGGAGAAGGACTGTGATTGACTTATTGGTGGTGCTTCTGCTTATGGTGGTACCGGTACAGTTCCTGGTGTTATCATTGGTGCACTTCTGATGGGTGTTCTGAATCTTGGCATGAGTATCATGGGTATTGACCAGAATATCCAGAAGGTTGTTAAAGGTATGGTTCTTCTGGCAGCGGTTATCTTCGATGTTGTCAGCAAGAGAAAATCTTTTATCGTAAAATAATAATAGTCAGCGAATCAGGACAGCAGGTTTTCGGAGTGATCCGGAACCTGCTGTTTTTGGGTGTATATACTGTTGTTTTATGTGAGGTTATTTTGTCGGTTTTCGTGGTTTTATGGGGGATGTGCTTGTTTTTAGGAGAACGTTATATTATAATAAGGGCAAGTGACAGAAAATACGAAATTATGTTGTCGGGAGGTGTAATGGGAAATACAGTAACGATCTGTTTTGCAAATAATAAGGGCGGCAGCGGAAAGTCCACCAGCTGTTCCAATGTGGGAGCGGCACTGGCCGGCATGGGTAAGAAGGTACTGATGGTAGACGGTGATATGCAGCTGAATCTTTCCCTTTCTTTTTTTCGGAGGAAGAAGTGCTTGAGATGGCAGCAGGGGAAAAGAATCTCTACTATGCTATCGGTCATCAGTCGGATCTCAGCGATTTTATCGTGCATACGAAGTATGAGAATCTGGATCTGGTTCCGTCGTCTACGCTGATGAGCTCCGTGGAATATGAGCTTTTTACAAAATGGCAGAGAGAGTTTATCCTGCGGAAATGTCTGCAGAAGGTTAAAGATTCCGGAGTGTACGATTACATTCTCATTGATGCACCGCCTACTCTTGGCGGCTGGGTGATGAATATTTTATGTGCATCCGATTATGTTCTTGTTCCGGTAGAGGCAAGTCCGTGGGGTATGTTTGGTCTTGCAAATATGTTTGATTTCCTCAATGAAGTCAGGGAGATCGCTCCGGATTTAAAGGTTTTGGGAATCGTAGTAACCAAGGCAGATGCCAGAAAGAATTATTTCAAACAGACTATGGAAACACTGAAAGAAATGGAAGGAATCTATCTTTTCGAATCTTTTATCCGTGTAGACAGCTCCATCGAATGGTCCCAGGACAGCAGTGAACCAGTTGTGGAGTTCAAAAAAAGCAGCCGCAGCGCAAAAGAGTACATAGCATTGGCAGAGGAGGTAATGAATCGTGTCAGTAGGTAAAGCAAGCATCGCAAGAGCAGTAAATGCAGAAAAAGCATCCAAAACAGAAACAAAAACAGAGGTAAAAGAGGCTGAGGTTAAAGCAGCAGAGAAGCCGTCAGAGGTAAAAGCTGAAACAGCTGAAAAAGCGGCAGAAAAAACTACAGCAAAGAAAACAGCAGCCAAAGCTCCTGCAAAGAAGACCACAGCAAAGAAAGCAGCCGCAACAAAAACAACAGCAAAGAAAACCACTACCAGAAAAACAACAGCACGTAAAACCGCAGCAAAGAAAACAGCTGCAGCAGAAACAACAGGAACTGTAGCCCAGAACGTGATCAGCGGAGGAAACGCCGACGAACTCCAGGCCAAATTCCTCACCCCAAAGAAAGATGAGCCGGACAACAACCAGCCAGTAGGAATTAAAGACGAGCTTCCGGTTTATCTGCTGTAATCTTTGATTGAATTTTTTGAAAAGATAGTAATTGACAAATAAAAAGACTGCTATATATCTATATCACTATTGATAAGGTATACAGCAGCCTTTTTATTTTGCCCTATAAAAATCTCAGTGGGACAGCGAAGCGCCTCCCTCGTATCTTTCTACATATTGTAATATGCAGCATACAATCCATTCTTCTCAAGCAGTTCAGCATGAGTGCCTCTTTCGGCGATACCCTCCTCCGTGATCACAATGATCTCATCCGCATCACGATCGTAGAAAGCCGGTGCGCGATCGTAATGGTAGTACGATTTTTTGAAAGCTCCTCCAGACTCTTCTGGATCCAACGTTCGCTTTCGTTATCCAGAGCGCTGGTGGCCTCATCCAGGATCAGGATCGGAGGATTCTTAAGGAATACACGTGCAATGGAAATCCGCTGCTTCTGTCCGCCGGAAAGGCGTGTGCCACGTTCTCCGACATAAGTGTCGTATTTATCCGGAAGCTCCATGATAAAGTCATGGATACTCGCACATTTGGCGGCTTTGATGATCTCTTCATCGAAGCTCCGGGCTTTCCGTAGGCAATATTATCCTTGATGGTTCCATCAAAAAGATAGACATCCTGCTGTACCATACCGATCTGGCTTCGAAGGCTCTTAAGAGTCAGCCCGCGGATATCCTTTCCGTCTACAGTAATGGAACCGCCGGTCACATCATAAAATCTGGGCAGGAGAGAGCAGATCGTGGTTTTTCCGCTTCCGGAAGGTCCCACCAGGCAATGGATTTTCCTGCCGGGATATCAATAGAGATATCGGAAAGCACAGGAGTTTCATCATCGTTGTAATGAAAAGAAACATGGTCGTAACGCACATGTCCTTTCACGTCCGTAAGCTCCGCAGCGTTGTCTGCATCCCTGATCTCGGATTCTGTTTCCATCACATCCAGGAAACGGCGGAAACCGGAAAGACCCTTCTGCATCATTTCCACAAGTTCCACCAGGATCTGGATGGGGCTGATAAAGATTCCGATATACAGGGCATACATGGCAAGATCTGCAGTCTGCATTTCACCCTGAGCGATCAGATAGCCGCCGTAAACAAGAGTTACCAGGTACATCATGCCCTGGAAGAAAAGATTGGAACTCATGAAGCTTCCCATACAGTGATAATTATCTCTTTTGGAAACAAGGAACGCTTCATTGCTTTTCTTAAATTTGGCACGTTCGATGTCCTCGTTTGCGAAGGATTGCACCACGCGGATTCCGGAAAGCGTATCCTGAAGACTGGCATTTACATCTCCGATCTTACGCCGGTTTTCCATGAAGGTTTCCTGCATTTTTGCATTCTGGCGGAAGGAAAACACAAACATCACGATCACCAGGAGGATCAGCGGCAGTGCAAGTTTTTTGTTGATAAAGAACAGGAAGATAAAAGCACCGACGATCTTTACCAGAGAGATAAAAAGATTCTCAGGACCATGATGTGCAAACTCGGAAATGTCAAAAAGGTCACTGACCAGCTTGCTCATCATCTGACCGGAATTATTCCTGCTGTAATAGGAAAAGACAGCTCCTGGTAATGGTCAAAAAGCTCCCGGCGCATATCACGTTCCATCTTTGCACCCATCATATGTCCCTGATAGGTTACATAATATTTGCAGAGACTCTGCACAATGTACATAACAAAAAGAGAAGCTGCAATCACAGGGAGGGCATGAAGAATAATATCCTTATCCTGTGTAAAGAGAGTTTTTGTCATAGTACGAAGAATCTGGGGATAAGCAAGATCTACCAGACTGATAACGGCTGCACAGATCAGGTCAATAAAAAAGACCGCTTTGTACGGGCCGTAGTAGTGGATGAATTTCTTGATGGTATTCATCGGAAAAGTACCTCCGTTTTTATGAAATGTATAGTGTTGTCTGAGCAAAAAAATATTGCTGCCGGACATTCTATGTTCATCTTATCATAAGTGAGAATAAAGTCAAGATAAGTGAATTTCTGGCCTGTTTCGTTTCTGTATACTTTCTGAGAACAGGAACTATATGGCTGCTGTTCACAGGAAATATTCCGCAAGAGATTGTTGGCAACGGAGCGGATAGTGATATGAGGAGATATTTTTTGGAAAAAATCAAATTACTCCTTGACACAGAAGAACAAAACCCGTATAGTGTATTTCAGATTTGGTGTGTAACTGATAAGCAGGCATTAACCAGTCATAAATGTTATTATTTTTATTTGACGTTTATGGGGGGTGGTGTCTTTTTTTGTTGCCCACTTAAAAGATTCCCGCTCCAAAACGTCGAAAGAAAAGGAGAGAGAACATGAAAGACAAAATTTTCGGAGTTTTGCAGCGTGTGGGACGTTCCTTTATGCTCCCCATCGCAATCCTTCCTGTGGCAGGCCTGCTTCTTGGATTCGGCAGTTCCTTCACAAATGAAACGACCATTGCAACCTATGGACTTCAGAAGATTCTGGGAGACGGAACCATCTTAAATGCACTCCTAGTCATCATGAACAAAGTCGGAAGTGCGGTATTTGATAACCTGCCTTTGATCTTTGCAGTAGGTGTGGCCATCGGTATGGCAAAAAAAGAGAAAGAGGTAGCAGCTCTTTCCGCACTGATCGCTTACTTCGTTATGAACGTAGCCATCAACGGTATGCTGGTAGTAAATGACAAGATCACAGCAGACGGACAGATCGCAAAAAGCGTTCTGGAAGGTACTGTAACTTCTGTCTGCGGCATTCAGTCTTTGCAGATGGGTGTGTTTGGCGGTATTATCGTCGGCCTTGGTGTTGCGGCTCTGCACAACCGTTTTCATAAGATCGTGCTTCCAAACGCACTTTCCTTCTTCGGTGGTTCCAGATTTGTGCCCATCATTTCCACCATTGTATATATGTTTGTGGGAATCCTGATGTATTTCGTATGGCCGGCAGTCCAGAACGGTATTTATGCTCTGGGCGGTCTTGTAACAGGCAGCGGCTATGTCGGAACCCTGATCTTCGGTATTATCAAACGCGCGCTGATCCCATTCGGACTTCATCACGTATTTTATATGCCATTCTGGCAGACAGCCGTTGGCGGGACTATGGAGGTTGCAGGCCAGATGGTACAGGGCGGACAGAACATCTTTTTCGCCCAGCTTGCAGATTCCGCAAATGTAGCGCATTTCAGTGCTGATGCAACAAGATATTTTTCCGGAGAGTTCATTTTCATGATCTTCGGTCTTCCGGGAGCTGCTCTTGCCATGTACCGCTGTGCAAAGCCTGAGAAGAAAAAAGCAGCAGGCGGACTTCTTCTTTCAGCAGCCCTTGCATGTATGCTTACAGGAATCACAGAGCCACTGGAGTTCTCCTTCCTGTTTGTAGCTCCTGCATTGTTTGCAGTACAGGTTGTTCTTGCAGGCGCGGCTTATATGATCGCACATATGCTGAACATTGCAGTAGGACTTACCTTCTCCGGCGGTTTCCTGGATCTGTTCCTGTTCGGAATCCTTCAGGGAAATGCAAAGACAAGCTGGTTCAGGATTATCCCGGTAGGTATCATTTACTTTATTCTCTATTATGTGATTTTCACCTTCCTGATCAAAAAAGTTCAACTTTAAGACTCCGGGACGTGAGGATGACGACACAGAAACAAAGCTTTATACAAAAGCAGATGTAAACGCAAGAAAAGAAGCCGGAAAAGCCGGTGAAGCAGCAGGAAGTACATCTGCAGACCCGGTAAGCGAAGCCATCACAGCCGGCCTTGGAGGAAAGAAAAACATCAGTGATGTGGACTGCTGTGCAACAAGACTCCGTATCACCGTCCATGACGCAGCAAGAGTCAACGACGATATTTTGAAAACAACAGGTTCCAGAGGAATCGTGAAAAAAGGCCAGGGTGTCCAGATCATCTACGGTCCGCAGGTAACTGTGATCAAATCCAAGCTGGAGGATTATCTGGAGACAGCGCCGAATGAATATTTTGAAGGTGCAAATGAGAAAGAAACAGACAATGCGGAAAATCAGGCTCAGTCTGATACAGAGCGTACAGCAGAAAGTACAGGTGAGGCTACTCAGAACACAGCTCCGACATCCGAAGCCAGCACGCAGCCAGAGAAAAAGGTTCTCAGAACAGCGATTGTCTACAGCCCGGTAACCGGTATCGCCGCAGACCTTTCCACAGCGCCGGATGAAGGCTTTGCGGAAGGAATGATGGGAGAGGGTGCTGTAGTCACACCGAAGGACCCGGTGATCTGTGCTCCGGAAGACGGCGAGGTAGAGTTTATTTTTGACACAAAGCATGCCATCGGATTCCAGACAGATACAGATCTTCCTATGCTCCTCCATATCGGCATTGATACTGTAAAGCTGGAAGGAAAAGGCTTCGAGATCCTGGTAGAGCAGGGACAGCATGTAAAAAAAGGCGAGCCGTTGATGAAGATTGACATCCCGTATCTTATAGAAAACGCTCCGTCCTTATGTTCTCCGATCCTTTGCACAGAGATCGAGGATAATCAGAGAGTACGCCTTCTTGCCAATGGAGAGATCAAGCAGGAGAGCCGCTGTTCGCAGTAGAGACTGTGGAAGAATAGGAAATTTTTCAGCAATAATATAGAAGATTGGTTTTGTGAAAAGCGCGCCTAATGCCCGGGCGCGCTTTTCCTGTGGCAAAGAAAATAACTGTCTGTCAGAAGGGCTTTACACAAAAGAAAGATTCTGTTACGATAAAGAAAATCAACAGCTGCAGACAAAAATGTCGACTGAAATCCGGGGCAGACAGTGGTGGAATGTGGAAAAGCAGCAGGATATATAAAAATGGTGGGGAAAAAGATGTACAGAGTGAGCAAGGTATTGAACAATAACGGCATCATTGCCATAAATATGGAAGAAAACCAGGAATATGTACTTCTGGGAAAAGGTGTGGGATTTGGAAAGAAGGTCAGCCAGCGTTTTGAGGCTCCGGCAGACTGTACTATTTACAGGCTGGCTCAGGAGACAGAACGTGGCTCAGCAAAAGAACTGGCAAAGAGCATAGCACCGGAATTTCTGGAGATCGCAGATGAGATATTGAGAGAAGCTGAGAAGACCTTTGGGGATACCATAGACAGAAGGATCCTGTTTCCCCTTGCTGATCATATTTCCTTTGCAGTGGGACGTATCCGGAATCATGAGCAGATCAGCAATCCTCTGACGGATGATATCAAGGTGCTTTTTTACAGCGAATTCAAGGTGGCGGAGGTATTGAAGAAGATCCTGAAGGAGCGGATGGATATTGAAATCGACGAGCATGAGGTGGGATATGTGGCACTTCATATTCACTCAGCACTTGGAGATGAAAAGGTGTCTGTTGCCATGCAGACAGCAAGAACGGTACGGGAATGCATCGCCATGATCGAGATGGCCACAGGAAGAAAGATCGATGTGATCTCCCTGTCCTACAACCGTATGATGAACCATATCAAATATATGGTAGCCCGTGTCTCCACAGGGAGACACTGAAGCTGGATATGAATGAATATATAGAAGAAAAATATCCGGAATCCTACAGGATCGCGGAGGATGTCTGTGAGAGCCTGGGCAAAAGCTGGGTAAAGAGCTGGATCCTATTGAAATTGGTTATCTTGCCATGCATATTGAGCGGACAGTGGAACAATAAATGTAAATGGCTGATCCGCCTCAGGGATTTACACAATAAATTCAATAGCTTTTTTGACAGCAGTACTCATGGCAGTACTGCTGTTTGTGACTAAGCAGACCTCTCTCTGAGGGAGCGGCTCCTTAAGCTGAAGGGCAAAAATCTTCCCGTCATTGATCACTTCCCGGGCAAGGGGCTCGGGGTAAAAGCCGATTCCCAGATTGTGGACGATCATGGGAAGGACCTGGTCTGTAGTTGCTGCCTCGATGTCAGGATGAAAAGAAACACGGTTTTCCATAAAGTAATTCATATACATTTCTCTAGTGCTGGTCCCTTCCGCAAGACCTACAAAGGCAGATCCTGAAGCTCATGGATGCTGATAGGGGCAGTGGTCAGATCCTTATATTTGCTTCCGCATACAAGAATTTCCCGGTAACGCAGGAGACTTTTTTTCTGTAAAGGCTTGCGGATGGAGATCGGAGTAGTGACAATAGCGAAATCCACCGCATAATTTTTCAGTGCCTGTACTGCCTGAGGAGTAGAATGGTTAAAGAGGCGCAGGCGAACATGGGGATATTGCTCGCGGAACAGCTCCAGCTTTTCCAGAAGGATCAGACGCAGGGCATTTTCGCTGGCGCCGATGGAAACCAGACCATGCTCCAGCTCTCCGTTCTGGCGGATTTCCTCCTCGCCGATGGACAGCTGCTCAAAAGCCAGGGCAACGTGTTCATAAAGCTGGCGGCCTTCCGGTGTAAGTGCGATTCCCTTGTTGGAGCGGAGAAAGAGCGTACATTTCAGCTCCTGCTCCAGGTTGTTCATACAGCGGGTGATATTTGGCTGGTTGTTGTGAAGAGCTCTTGCTGCTTGGTAAAGCTCTTATACTGGGCTACATAATAAAAGATCCGGTAGTAGTCGTAAGTGATCATGTATTGTCTCCATCCTGTGATATGATTTTAATATGTTTACGATATTAATAATACTTTTTACATTTGCTTCTGAGCAAACTATAATACACCCGAGGAAAAAAATCAATGACAGGAGTGATTTAGAGTGGTTTCAGGAGGCGGAAAGCTGCAAAATGCGGACCGGCAGATGTCAGAAGCTTTTATCACAAGTGTATTTCTGGCAATGTCCGGCGGATTTCAGGATGCCTACACATACTTTACAAGAGATGAGGTGTTTTCCAACGCCCAGACAGGCAACGTGGTTCTGATGAGCCATAATTTTATGACAGGACAGTGGGGAGACGGTTTAAGGTATCTGTTTCCTGTTTTAGCCTTTGCCATTGGTGTTGTAGCGGCGGAGCGGATCCAGAGTACCTTTAAATATGCAAAAAAACTTCACTGGAGCAGATGATCCTGCTGATCGAGATCCTGATCCTTTTTGTGGTGGGATTTATGCCGGGAGAATTGGATATGCTGGCAACCGTACTGGTATCCTTTTCCTGCGCCATGCAGGTACAGACTTCCGGAAGGTGGGCGGTTATTCCTATGCAAGCACTATGTGCATCGGAAATTTACGAAGCGGCACGGCGGCGTTGTCCGTGTATTGTCGTGAAAAACGTCCGGAACAGCTGAAGTCAGGCTCTTTATTATTTCGGAATAATTTTCTTTTTTTGCCATTGGAGCCGGTGGCGGAGGAAATCTGTCCATGAGGCTGGGGATCCCGGCAATCTGGGTATCGGATGTTTTGCTTCTGATCAGCTTTATTCTGATGTTTTCCAGTAAACATAGAGATTAGAAAGGGTGAGGAATTGTGGAAAACAGCACATTATTCCCAAGAGAGGAAAAGGCGGAGCTTTTATTTGAAAAGATCCTGAAGGATCCGGAGGCGTGCAGACGGCTGACGGAGACCTTCTATGAATCCATGGATGCGGATACAGACATAGAATGCGGATATCTTCCTCCGGAAAAATTCGCCTATGCATTGCTGGACGCATATAAAAACCGTGATCTGACAGCTCTCCTTATGGCGATCTGCCAGAACAGTATGTTTGATCTTCTGCGAAATTCTTTTCTGGCACCGTTCAGGTTCAATGCAGATGGACAGGAGAATCCGGTGTTTCTCACAGATGAAAAAGGAAATTTTCTGCGGGAAAAGGGAATTCATGTAAGTGATAGGGATTACGACCGGTTCCGCAGGATATACAGGGAGAAGCAGGGCGTAAAGATGTATCTGGCGTATGGCTACCGGAAGCGCCATGCCTATGATGAAGATACCATGGAAGTAGAAGAGTACAAAATGGGCGAACATATCGGTGTGCTGCTGGTGTATGAGCTTCCGGACAGCGTAAGGGAAAAGGAAACGGAGGCACAGGCCTATGCGGCTGTATGGGATATCATGATGGCAATTCAGAAGAAGCTTCCAAGAGCCTTTGTATATTATGGGCAGGATTCTGTGGAGGATGGTGGAAAACGTTATGACGGACTGGGCGTTTTTCTCCCCATCCATAAATTTGCGGACCGCTTGGAAAAAATGATCGGGATCGCGGATGAGATCGTAATGAAATAGAATGTACAAAAAGGACTGCTTTTGTATTGCTCCGGTTATCAGAAGGATAGCTGATGACCGGAAGCTACAGAAAGCAGTCCTTTTTGTATGCCAATTAGGTGCAGTAGCGGAACATTTTGTCCGTAAGGATCCTGGCGAAAATAAGGCCCAGGGGAAGAGCAACGATGATCAGAATCGCAGCTGCAAACCAGGAGGCGGAAACATTCAGGGACATGATTCCCAGATTGTAGATTGCCCGGTAGAGATAAAGTCCGGGAACCATGATCACAATGGATGGTACGGTAATGGAAATCCTGGGATATCCCACTTTGGTTTTAATGAGGGAGGCCAGAAGTCCGGCTGTCAGTGCTCCGAAAAAAGCCGCGGCAGCAGGTGGGAAACCGGCAAGATCAACAAGCTCCAGACGTAAAGTGTTGGACAGTGCGCCGATGAATGCGGCAGCTGCGGCTAGACGGACAGGGCTGTTGAACATGACCGAAAAGCCGAATACCCCGCAGAAGCTTGCCAGAAGCCGGAACAGGATCCTCTGAGCTGCCGAAAGCTCCAGAGGCAGGAAATCCACAGGCTTCAGATGAAGAAGCAGTGCCATCAGCCAGGCAGAGACAGCAGCCACCATTACAACAATAATGGCGTAGGCCAGTCGTTCCAGACCGGAACGCATATCCAGCTTGGCAAGGTCGATCCCGCTTGTGATAAACGGAAAGCCCGGAATGATAAACAGCATGGAACAGATGTACCCGGCCTCATGCTGGACGGAAATGTGGAACAGAAGCTCTGCCAGCTTCAGGAAGCCTGCATATACAAGACAGGCGGAGGAAACAGAAACTGCAATGCACATAAACAGAGTAAAATGATGCTTGCCAAGCTTGCAGCGGATGGCGTTTCCGATGCCTGCGCCTGCAAAAGCCAGGATCATTTCCAGCGGGCCACCGCCCAGAAGAAAAGTAAATGCACACAGGCCAGTGCAGAAGCCAGTCCCAGGGCGGCAGGGGAATAAAGCCCGTGGATCCGCTCGATCTCATCTAACTGACTGTGCAGTGCTTCACCGCTCATATGGATACCCTCCGCAGGAAAATCACTGACAAAATGTTCCACCTGTTCAGTCTGGAAGTATTTACGCCGGTGGTAGTCAGACTAAGTGCATGGGAAAAACTGCTCTCACCGTCAAAGCAGGTGTAGCTTATGGACATCAGTCCGATATCTGCGGAACAGGTGATACCAAGTGCTTCTGACAATGTATTCATGGAACTCCGTACCCGCCAGGCACCGGTCCCACAGGAGAGAAGCATCAGCCTGTACGGCCGATCAGGGAAGCTTTTTCGGAAGAGAAGCTTCTAGAATGGGCTGGCTGTTCCTGGTACTTAACGTAGTTGTG
>ENA-OQIM01000532-OQIM01000532.1-human-gut-metagenome-genome-assembly--contig:-NODE-532-length-14317-cov-3.268640_pt1 | contig 14317 bp, 18 predicted proteins | sample MGYA00242579_ERZ504744 | MGnify/ENA primary metagenome ERZ504744 (study PRJEB26092, sample SAMD00036441) | human gut metagenome | host: Homo sapiens | study: EMG produced TPA metagenomics assembly of...
ATGATCTGTCAATCCACTTTGACGGCATTCCATGATGAGACGGTATTGTTCTTCGGCAGGTATTCTTTTGCTTCTCATGAGCACACCTCCATAACTTTAATAGAGTAAAATGCTCGCATCTATCATTTCTAGCAAGAAAGATGAAGTAAAATGCTTGCATTCTCTATTGATTATTATGGGATATTTTTTGGGGCAACACAATCCGTCGAATTATTTTGCACTTACCTTCGATCGATTCTAAAGGTTCGACTTATTTTACTTGACTTTGCAGACTATCTGATTTATTATACTCGTAAAGAAGTAACTTACGAGTTACTAACTCACGAGTATAATTATTGGAGGTGAGCAGATGAGTCAATTCTATTGCCGTGAGGATGAGCTGCGGAAACTGAATAAACGGTATGCAGGTGATAAGTTTGAGTGCATTGTCATCTACGGCAGACGGCGTGTTGGTAAAACGGCACTGATCAACGAGTTCTGCAAAGATAAGCCTACCATTTTCTTTTCTGCATTGAACACGACAGGAAAGGAAATCTGGAAGCTCTCTCAAAGTCGATTATGAGTTTTGAGCGGCCGGATATGGAGTCTGCACCGGAGTTCAGGTCCTATGATGCAGCTTTGGATGAGTTGACAGCACTTTCAAAGGAAAAGAGGATTGTCTTTGTCATTGATGAGTATCCTTATCTTGCAAAAGCAAAACCAGCTATTTCAGCGATGCTGCAGCACATCATCGACCACAAATGGACAGAGTCCAAGATGTACCTGATTCTTTGCGGCTCCTCTATGAGCTTCATGGAGAGTCAGGTGCTTGGAAAGGAAAGTCCGTTGTATGGCAGACGTACTGGCCAGTTTAAGATTGAGCCGCTAGACTATAAAGAAACCGCTGTGTTCCACCCAAATCTGTCTGCAGAAGACAATTCCCTGATTTATGGGATCACGGGAGGAGTTCCCCACTATATCAATAAGTTGGATGTGCGAGATAGTGTGGATGAAGCTCTGTTGGATAATTTCTTTGACCGCTCCAGCTATCTGTATGAGGAACCGGGGAACTTACTGAAGCAGGAACTCCGGGAGCCGGCCATTTATAATGCAATCATTAAAGCGATTGCAGAAGGTGCTTCCCGAATGAACGATATCAAGATGAAGGTCGGCGAGGAAAACTCGGTCGTATCGAAGTACCTGAAAACGCTGATCGACCTTGGCATTGCGAAGAAAGAAACACCGATTACAGAAAAACCGGGTAAGAAAACCATCTATCTGCTGGCTGATAACTTCTTCCGTTTCTGGTATCGGTTTGTGCCAATCAATATGAGTGCCATTGACTCTGGCAGAATTGCAAAGACCTATCCACACGCTGTAAAGCAGTATCTTCCTGATTACATGGGTCTAATTTATGAGAAGATGTGTCAGGATTACCTGCTCTATTATTCGGATAGCCTTCCTATTGAGCTGAGTGAAATCGGCCATTGGTGGGGGACAGACCCGAAGAAGAAAAAGCAGATACAGATTGATATCGTCGGAACTCCTGTTGAGGGCAAAGACTATATCATCGGTTCATGCAAATACCGGAATGAGAAAATCGGTGTGGATGAACTCGATTTGATTCGGGATTATGCCTCAGTTTTTGGAAAGGGCAACAACTATCACTACTATATCTTCTCGAAAGGCGGATTCACAGATGGACTTCTTCAGGCACAAGAGCGAGGTGAAGTTCGGCTGATAACGCTGGAAGACCTTTACAAGTAAAAATTCTAATCAACCCTGCTGGTGAAAGCTGGCAGGACATTTTTATACCCATTTTTAGTCTGTCTGCTCCGTGCAGATGGGCTTTTTTCATGCCGGCAAGGAGTGGTTACGCAAATGGCCTCCAGAATCCAGGGCATCACCGTTGAGATCGGCGGCGATACCACAAAGCTCTCCAAAGCACTGGAATGGTGCTAGAATATAAATAGTACAAAGGTTATGCAGGTCTGGTGGTTTATGCTGATGATTTTGTAGTGACATTCCAATATAAATCAGATGCAGAATGGTTCTATGAACACTTGAAACATAGAATGGAATACTTTGGATTAAGCCTTGAGGAAGAAAAGAGTCGTCTGATAGAGTTTGGGCGTTATGCGAAGGCAAGATGCCAGAAACTCGGAAAGAAGCCAGAGACCTTTACCTTTCTGGGTTTTACACACTACTGTTCCCAGAGCAGGAATGGTAGATTCAGGGTAAAGAGGAAAACCAGTAAGAAGAAATTTGCAAAGAAATGCAGAGAGATCAATCTGCTGTTAGCGAGAATGAGGACACACAGTCTGAAGGAGATATAACAAAACTCAATCAGATACTGACTGGTTATTACCATTACTATGGAATCACTGACAATTCAAAGAGTATAACAGCATTCCGATATAATATTATGAAAAGCCTGTTTTATTGTTTGAATCGGAGAAGCCAGAAGAAAAGCTATAACTGGATAAGATTTCTCAATATGATGAATAACAGCTATCCGCTGGTAAGACCTCGGATCTATGTCAGTGTATATGAATGATAACGTGAACAATTCGTTTCGCAAAGAGCCGGATGCGGAAAAGCCGCACGTCCGGATCTGTGAGGGGCGCACGATCGTAAGGGGTGCGTCTACTCGACCACTTGCGATTTTCTTAAAGAAAAAGGATCAGAAATAAAAGAATCCTGAAGTGCCAGCTTCAGGATTCTCAAGTCCGTTAAGGTGGACTATTCCGTTTGGGCTAGTGCTGTCTGTCATTTCTGTCTAACCACTTGCAAATATAGTAGCCAACTATAGATGCCAATACAGAAATAAGAAAAGCAATTATGTATTCCAAATAAGTCACCTCCTTCCGCTGGAAAGAGTCGACAGCAAATCCATGATAGCATAAAAATATATTTTGAGCAATTCATATTTTCAAGTTGATTTTAAAAGAAAAACGTGTTAGTATATGAATAGCTAAGAAAAGCAATTATATTTTCAAGTAAGCCAGAAAAATCTAGAGTGCCAGCTCTAGATTTTTTGCTATCCGCTGAATATCATCGACTGGCTTTTGGGATGATGTCACTGTGTAAAAACTATCTCAAAGATCGTTCCACCGGACGGGCTGGACTGAACGGTTATTCTGCCGTCATGTACGCGCACGATTTCACGAACCAGGGCCAGCCCAAGGCCTACTCCGCCAAGCTGGCGGCTTCTGGATTTATCTACGCGGAAGAATGGTTCAAATATGCGTTCTTTTAATTCAGCCGGGATTCCGCTTCCGGTATCTTCTACGGACAGGCAGATATTTTTTCCCTTCCGGTATGCGGTTACGGTAACCTGTCCGCCAAAATGGTTGTATTTGATTGCATTCTCAACAAGATTGTATACCATCCGGTAAATCAAAATGTCACTTCCGACCATAGTGGTATCTTTACAGTTTCCGATCAGTTTTATCTCCTTTTCCTGGGCAAGCGGTTCCAGATCCACCAGTACTTCATCGACGAGGGCGTCAACGGCAATGGTTTCATCTCGGCTTACTGTTTGAAGCTCACTCATATCGAGCAGTGTCTTGACCATTTTGCTGAGTCGGCCGTTGCTCTGTCACCATTTTCAGAGTTTGTAAGGTGTCGGCGTCATTGCCGGGATGCGGGGTGGAATGGTATAGATCGAGCTGTACCTGCATGACAGACAATGGGGTCCGAAGCTCGTGTGCTGCATTCGCCGTAAATTGTCTCTGGATTTCAAAAGCATCTGCGAGACGTTCCAGCATCTTGTTATACGAAATACGAAGCTGGTTCAGCTCTTTTACTTTGTTTTCTTCAATGCGCGAATCGGCCAGATTCTGTGCCTGCACCTCCTCGATTTTTTCAGAGAACTCACGAATGGGCCGAAGTGCATGGCCACTGATAAAATAGGTAGCGACACCGCCAAGAAGGGCCAATAAGGCGGAAAGGATCAGGCTGTTTCTTTTGTAGTCTGCTTTATTGTTGTACACCTGAACAGAGAAATCTCTGGCAAATTCATCCCACTTGTCCTCCGGAATGCTGATATAGATTTGATCGGAACCGTCTGCGGTACCGTCTCCGCCCTGATCTCCGGCATCATCGCCCCGGGCATCTACGGTCTCCTGCAGGGAATCGATATAATAAATTCCGTTTTTATAGACAAGCAGGGTCAGACATCCACAGATGACCGCAATATATAGGGTAATGATACAGGTAAGTCTCCACTGCAGTGATATTTTTTTCATCGATTGGCCTCCTCTCGTATTTGATATCCTTCGCCTACTTTATTTAAAATCGGATCATATCCAAGTACCGCTCTGAGCTTTCGGCGAAGCGAAGACATATGGACGCGGATGGATCCGCTGAAGCTGTCCACGGAGGCATCCCAGACATGCTCGATCAATTCTTCCTGACTTACCGGTCTGCCAAGGTGAAGAAGCAGATATTCCAAAATTCCGTTTTCTTTTCTTGTCAGGGAAACCAGGGTTCCGTTGGCATAGGCCTCTCGTTTGATGGTATCGAATTTGATCCCGCCACTTTCCAGACAGACATCCTTCTGCACAAATTTTCTTCTTGTCAGACTGCGGATCCGCGCTTCCAGCTCCTGCAGATGGAACGGCTTTTCCATATAATCATTTGCCCCGGCATCGAGTCCTTCTACTTTGTCTGCAATCTGTCCTCTTGCAGATAAGATCAGCACCTTCGTTTCTTCGTTTTCCTTTCGGAGCTCTTTTAGAAGATCCATTCCGTCCATGCCGGGCAGATTGAGATCCAGGACAATCAGATCATAATTTTCTGCCAGGATGCATTCCAGAGCCTCCGCCCCATCATAGCAGGTATCTACCTCGTACCCGGCGGCGTACAGACTTCTGGCAACTGTGTCACACATTTGTTTCTCATCTTCCACGATTAATAATCTCAAAATTTTTTTCACCTGCCCATTTCTTAACAATGATTTTACAACAGCTATTGTATAATATCAGAGTCAGCTGGTCAATCAATAAAATCAAAGGAGCAACCACATTTTGAAATGCAGAAAAATATCTCAAATTGTTCTAGTTATCACAGGCATAGCGATGATGGGCTATGGCGCCGTCAGAGGGGAAGCGGCTGCTGTGCTTGGGAAAGCAATTAAATTATGTCTGGAGTGTGTCGGAATTGGATAAGAAAAAGAAGTTACGATCAAAGAAAATAGCCGGAATACGCGGGTGGATCCAGGCAGCGGCCACACTGCTTACCAATCCTCATATCCCCAATTTTTTTCAGGGCAAAATATATCAGGGCAAAGCGAAAACGGTATGCGTACCGGGACTAAACTGTTATTCCTGTCCTGCCGCGACGGGAGCGTGCCCCATCGGAGCCTTTCAGGCGGTTGTCGGATCATCCAAATTTAAGTTTTCCTACTACATAACCGGGTTCCTGATTTTACTCGGCGTGACACTGGGAAGATTCATCTGTGGTTTTTTGTGCCCGTTTGGATGGTTTCAGGATTTGCTTCACAAAATCCCCGGAAAGAAATTCTCTACGGCCAGACTGAAGCCGCTGCGGTATCTGAAATATATCATCCTTGTTGTTTTTGTGATTCTTCTGCCGATGTTTGCAACGAATTCGATCGGGATGGGAGATCCGTTCTTCTGCAAATATATTTGTCCGCAGGGCGTTCTGGAGGGGGCGATCCCGCTTTCCATCGGAAATGCCGCAATCCGGTCTGCACTGGGCAAGCTGTTTTCGTTTAAATTCGGTATTCTGATTACGGTTGTCGTGCTCAGCATCTTGTTTTACAGACCCTTCTGCAAATGGATCTGTCCTCTTGGGGCAATCTATTCCTTATTTAATAAGGTAAGCTTTTTACATATCACGATTGAAAACAGCAAATGTGTCGGATGCAATCAGTGTTCCAGGGCATGTAAAATGGATATCGACGTGTGCCGGACCCCAAATCATCCGGAATGCATCCGATGCGGAGCCTGCATCAAGGCCTGCCCGAAGGATGCGATCCACTATCAGTTTATGGGAAAAACGTGTCAGAAAAAGGACACCGGAGCTCAACAGTCAGAGATCAGAAACCATTGATTAGCAGCAGATCACGAAGCATCGAAGGATGATATTGAATTTTTGTTTTTTACATTATACTATCTTAAAAGGAGCCATAATTTATGAAAACCAAAAGAACTTTTATCCCTGTTTTTACACTCAGCGTAGCATTATTACTTACCGCATGCAACGGAAAAGAGGCTGCAGACACAAAGAAAACGCAGACAACCCAGACGGAATCCGGCACAGAAGCTGTTACGGGATCTGTTGCGGAATCCGGAACCGAAACGGCAGGGGCTTCCGGCACAAAGCTGGACGATTTATATCAGCAGGAGAACCAGATTTTTTCAGATCATGCGGATGTATGGAACAAGGTGTTTGGCATGATGAATAAAAGCACGGCTGATCCGAGCGGAAATTATGGGGATTATCTGGCAGACACGGTTGAAGCCAACAAGGACTCTTTTTCAGAGGACGAGCTGAATACACTGACGGATGATATTGCAACGATACGAAAAATCGAGGAACAGATAGCGGAAATGGAAAACGGCAATACAGCATCGGAAGATAGCAACGCGAAAAACGATTCCGAAGAGGCATCTCCGTTCCGGGATTTTTCGGGTCAGGATTATGATGGCAACACAGTTGACGAAAGTCTGTTTTCCAAAAATGCGGTAACGGTCGTGAATTTCTGGTTTACCGGCTGCAAGCCTTGTGTTGCTGAGTTATCCAAGCTGAACGAATTAAACGATGCAATCAAATCCATGGGAGGCGAGGTTGTAGGCATCAACACAGAAACCTTCGACGGAAATCAGGATGCGATCAAAGAAGCAGCAGCGGTTCTTGAAAGCCAGGGTGCGAAATACCGCAATCTTTCCATTGACTCTGCTTCCGCTGCAGGAAAGTATGCTTCCGATATTATGGCATTTCCGACCACAATCTTAGTCGATCGAAATGGAAATATTGTGGGAGAACCGATGCTCGGCGGAATCGACAATCAGGAGAATTATGATACGCTGATGAAACAGATCCAGTCCGTGATTGATGCAGACAGCGCGAAGTAAGACGAGAGCTGCGGCGTTTTTGGGAGAGAAAATGGGAGTGCGAAAAAACAAAGTTACGTTTTTTCGCACTCCTTTTCATAACAAGATTTAAAAAAATACATTTACGAAACGATGTACTGTGCTGTACCTGTCCCGAAAAGCTGCTCGGTGCTTAGAACAAGAGCTGAGGTCACACGGCGATTCCCCACATATATGCACACGTTTTCGGAACCACCAGTAATCCGACCTTTGGTTTGATAGCAGCCATTTGACAAACAACAGCCGGTTCCTGCTCTGCGAAAGGGCAGAAAATAAGGAAAACTTTGCGCAATTAAAAGGAGCATACCGCATCAGCGATATGCTCCTTTTGGACTACCTGGGTAAATATTATTCACAAAGCTTGGAGAAAGCGTCAGCTACGAACTGAACCTTTGTTCCAACGATAACCTGTACAGAGGTTTTGCCAGGTTTGATCACGCCTGCCACACCGGCAGATTTGATTACCTTGTCGTTTACGGCAGTGATTATCTTTCACTTCCAGTCTCAGTCTTGTAACGCAGTATCAATGCTTGTGATGTTTTCTTTTCCGCCGCAGCCTTCCAGAATTTTAGCTGCGATTGCGGTATAGTTATCACTTGCCAGTTCTACTTTTTTCTCTGCTTCGAGATCGTCATCTTCGCGTCCAGGAGTCTTCAGATCCCATTTCTTGATAGCAAACAGGAATACGAAGTAGAATACGAGGAATGCTGCGATTCCAAGCGGAATGATCAGCATATTTTCTGTGCTGCGGGCAGTGAGGATGAGAACAGGAGGTCCATAGCACCGGCGGAGAAGCTGAATCCTGCACGGAAGCCGAGAGCAACTGTGATCATAGTAAAGATACCATACAGTAATGCATAGATTACGTACAGAGCAGGAGCAAGGAACATAAATCCGAACTCAAAAGGTTCTGTAACGCCACAGATGAATGCACAGACTGCAGCAGAAGCTACCAGACCGATCGCAGCTTTTTTCTTTGCAGGTTTTGCACATCTTACCATAGCAAGTGCAGCACCAGGAATACCGAACATCATACAGGGGAAGAATCCGGACATGTACATACCAAGGCTCCAGGTTACATCAGCAGATGTTTCACCAGCCCAGAAGTGCTTCAAGTCACCAAGACCGATCGTGTCAAACCAGAATACATTGTTCAGAGCGTGATGTAATCCGGTCGGGATCAGCAGACGGTTCAGGAATGCATAGATACCGGCACCGACAACATCAAGGCTGACAATAGATTTACCGATTGCTACCAGAGCACCGAACAGTAATGGCCATACCAGTAACAGAACAGCAGATACAACGATAGAAACAACACCGGAAACAATTGCTACACAGCGTTTGCCGCTGAAGAAGGATAACCAGTCCGGAAGCTTGGTGTCTTTGAAACGGTTATAGCAGGCAGATCCGATGATACCGGCCAGGATACCGATGAACGGGTTTTCGATCTTGTCAAAGGCCAGCGTCTTTGTAGCACTCTCAGCGATGGACGGGATGATAGTTGTAACAACTCCGGTAGAAAGAAGTGTTGTGATCATCAGCCAGGATGCCAGAGCTGCGATTCCGCCGGTACCGTCATTCTTTTCTGACATACCGACACCAACGCCGATTGCAAAGAGGATTGCCATGTTGTCGATCAGAGCTGCTCCTGCTTTTACGAGAAACAGACCGATCAGGTTTACTACGCCCGAGATCTCGCCGCCCTGCATCGTTGCCGGACACAGCCGGTATCCGATACCCATCAGGATACCGCAGATCGGCAGTACTGCTACAGGAAGCATGAGGCTTTCCCTAGTTTCTGAAGAAATTTCATATATTTCTCCCTCCTTAAAAGATAATTTATATAACTGGATACCTCCAATTAGATACGTGAATTTACCGAATCCATCCAATATACTTACAAAAGCAAGTGCAGAAAAGACATTGAGAGTGCATTTCACAAAAGCAAGTGAGAAAAGACTTCAAGCGTACATTTCATAAAAGAAGAGGATGAAGATTCATCTGACGAAAGATCAAAAAAAGATCAGGAAATACTGAGAACGCTTCGTCTAAGGAAACTTCGCCCTCTTTTTTCAAGCTGATTTTCCCGTAATCATCGGTATTGCAAATCAGTACCGGAGTGACTGTGTTCAATCCGGCTCCGGTGATCTTGTCCAGATCGACATCCATCAGAAGATCTCCTTTTTTGACCTGATCGCCGGCTGCAACGTGTGCGGTAAACGGTGCGCCCTTTAGTGTAACCGTATCCAGGCCGATGTGGATCAGGATTTCGGTTCCGGAGCTGCTTGTGAGCGTGATGGCATGAAGAGTATCAAATACCATGGCTATTTCACCGTCTGTCGGTGCATAAATTTTTCCCTCAGACGGAATCACTGCAAATCCGTCCCCCAGGATTTTTTCGGAAAAGGTAGGATCCGGGACTTCGGAAAGCGGAACTACTTTTCCTTTGCAAGGTGCGTAAAGAACATTTTCTTTGTTCTTTCCTTTTAGAAAATGAAACATAAATTGATATCTCCTTTCGAAAATAAGGTGCGATGTTTTTTCGGGATATGGATCCGATTTCATCTGTAATTACGTTGAGTGATTTTTTGCGAAAAAATTTGGTATTTTACCCTTTGATCCGTTCTGTTTGACGTAAAAAGTCAATAAAATGCCATTGGGAAAGGAAACAGAGTATTTATTAAAAACAAAATTGCATAATTCTACACGAACTTCTCAATAGATTATATACATAATAACTGATGCGTAAGGATTTGTAGATACTTTTTTGATATTTATGACAAAAGAATCTACTTTCAAAAGGAGAAAAATCGGTAGTTTAACCAACTAATGCGTTACTGCGATAAAAGAAGGAGGATATACACACATTGGGGTCAGACCCATTACTGTTGTGGGAAACTTTTGGGCGGTTCCTGTTTTTGGGCTTGAAATTCGAAAAATCTTTATACAATCTTAATGCCATGGAAAAGGTATTTATACGTTTTTAAAACGGAAGTCTCTAAAATAAGGAAGAATCAAAAAGAAGGAGTAAAAAGAGAAATGTGGAGTATAAAACTGCGATACAGGAAACAATGGTCATCGTTTGAAATTATCATTCTTGGATTTGCGGGGGTAATTCTGGCAGGAGCACTGCTTTTGATGCTTCCTGTGGCTTCGCGGGAAGGAAATGTAACGCCATTTACAGAAACACTGTTTACTGCAACATCAGCCGCCTGTGTGACAGGACTGGCAGTCAGAGATACAGGAAGCTACTGGTCCGTCTTTGGACAGAGCGTGATTTTGCTGCTCATTCAGATCGGTGGTCTTGGTGTGGTTACGATCGCTGTTTCGATTGCGATGCTTTCCGGGAGAAAAATTTCCCTGATGCAGCGAAGCACGATGCAGGATGCGATTTCTGCCCCGAAGGTGGGCGGAATTGTGCGCCTGACGCGTTTTATCCTCAAAGGAACCTTTGGAATTGAACTGTTGGGGGCGTTGTTTCTTCTGCCTGTTTTTTTACGAGATTACGGCGGAAAGGGAATCTGGATGGCGTTGTTTCATTCTGTATCCGCATTCTGCAATGCAGGATTTGATCTTCTTGGAAAAACGGATCATTTGTATCCGTCCCTGACTTCTTATGTGGGAAATCCACTGGTTAATCTTACGATTATGGGGCTAATTGTAACAGGTGGAATCGGATTTCTGACCTGGGATGATATCTATACAAAAAAATACCATTTTCGTCAGTACTGCATGCAAAGCAAGGTGATCCTGATTACAAGTCTGTTTCTGATTTTTGTTCCGGCGGCCTTCTTTTTCTTCCGGGATTTCGCCGGAATGCCGGTCAAGGAGCGGACGCTCTGCGCATTGTTTCAGTCCGTGACAACAAGAACGGCCGGATTTAATACAGCAGATCTTTCCGGGATGACAGGTGCTTCCCAGGCGATTATGATTGTTCTGATGATGATTGGCGGAGCGCCGGGATCAACGGCTGGCGGAATGAAAATTACCACATTTGCCGTGCTGACAGCTAATGCGTCTGCTACGTTCCGTCAGAGAGAGGACACACAGATGTTTGGACGCAGGGTGGGCCAGGAGGTATTAAAAAATGCATCTACGATTCTGATGATGTATCTTTTTCTGGTGCTAATGGGAGGAATGGTGATCAGTGTGGCAGAAAATCTGCCGATTTCTGAGTGTCTGTTTGAGACAGCATCTGCTGTTGGAACGGTTGGCCTGACGCTTGGAATTACGCCGCGGCTCGGTGTTCTTTCGAAAGGGATTCTGATCGCACTGATGTTTCTTGGAAGGGTTGGCGGTCTGACACTTGTTTATGCTGCGATGCCGGGGAGAAAGAGCGCACATGCAAAAATGCCGCTGGAAAAAATAAATGTAGGATAAGAAGAGAGGAAGAGAAGAGATGAAAAATATTTTACTGATTGGAGTAGGAAGATTTGGGAGACATATTGCCATGCATCTGAATCAGCTTGGACATCAGGTGATGGCGGTAGACCGAAATGAGGAACGGATAGACGCCGTGATGCCGTATGTGACAAATGCACAGATCGGTGACAGTGTCAATGCAGACTTTCTGCGATCCTTGGTGTGGGAAATTATGATGTCTGTATTGTGACGATCGGAAGCAGCTTTCAGGATTCGCTGGAAACCGCGTGTCTTTTGAAGGAGCTGGGCGCAAAATGGGTCGTGTCCCGGGCAGAACGGGATGTACAGGAAAAATTCCTGTTGCGGAACGGAGCGGATCAAGTTGTTTATCCGGAAAAACAGATGGCAAAATGGACAGCGATTCGTTACAGCTCGGATCATGTGTTTGACTATATTGAAATTGACAGTCAGTATGCGATTTTTGAGGTTGAAATCCCGGAGAACTGGATTGGAAAAAATGTCGGCCAGCTGGATATCCGGAAAAAATACGGTATTAATATTCTGGCAACAAGAAAATATGGAAAAACAGATGTTGCGGTGTCTCCGGAGACAGTTCTGAATGGCGATGCTACCATATTGGTTCTTGGTGAATATAAAGCGATTCAGAAATGTTTTCGAATCTGAAAGAGAGGTGATTTCTGTGTTAAGTGTAGGACTGCTCTTCGTTACCCTGGTCGGTTTTTTGTCTGGAGGCGTGCTCGTAGATCAGATAGAGACATTTTCACGGAAAACAGAAGAGAGGAACCGGAAACGGGACAAAATTTCACGGAAAACAGAAAACAAGAACAGGGAACGGGAGAAAAAAAGATTTCCTGACTATAGCTTTCTCTTCATTTATGATCTACAATAGGAGGCGGGGTGAGACAGTTGGAAAAGAAAAACAAAAAAAGAGCAATATCCTGGTGTGTCTGTCCTCTTCGCCATCCAATGAAAAAATTATTCGGACTGCGGCGCAGATGGCACAGGCGTTTCAGGCCGGCTTTACGGCATTGTATGTGCAGACAGCAGAAAAAACAGAAAAAACACCGGAGGATCTGGCAAGGCTGCAGAAGCATGTTCGTCTGGCAGAGCAGAGCGGGGCAGAAATTGTAACAACACACAGTGAGGATATTGCCCTGCAGATTGCAGAGTACGCAAGAATTTCCGAGGTGACGCGGATTGTCATTGGAAAGAGCATGATGAAGCAGGGCTATTTCCATCAGCGAAGGGTGTGGACCGAGCGTCTGACGGATCTTGTGCCTGATTTGGAAATTCACATTATTCCAGACTCAGACGTGTACCGGAGATATCAGAAACGAAAAAAATTTCCGGAGTGGATGGAGCTGCCTTCCTGGAAAGAACTGATGCTTACGGTTCTGATTCTGGCTGCTGCGACCGGAATCGGAGAAATCTTTTTTCGGCTCGGTTTTACGGATGCCAATATTATTACGGTATATCTGTTTGGCGTCATGCTGACATCTATTCTGACCAGCGGTTATACCTGTAGTGTGGTCAGCTCTGTGGCAAGTGTTGTCCTGTTTAATTATTTTATGACAGAGCCAAGGCTTTCGTTGCATGCGTATGGTTCCGGCTATCCGGTGACCTTTGCGATCATGCTTGGCACTTCAATCCTGACCAGTACGCTTGCTTCAAAATTGAAAGAAAATGCAAAGCTTTCTGCACGAGATGCCTTTCGAACCAAGATTCTTTTTAATACCAGCCAGCTTCTGCAAAAGGCAGAGGATGCGTCGGAAATTTTTGATATTACGGCAACGCAGCTGATAAAGCTTCTGGGAAGAAATCTGGTTGTGGCGCCGGTAGAAAAAAAGAAAAACGGCATTGTGCAGGGAACTCTTTATAACGCTGAAACAGGAATAAAATCAGAAAAAGTTTTTAATGTGAAAGAACAGGAAATCCTGCAGTGGGTTCTGAAAAACCGGAAACGGGCGGGAGCTATGACAGAACGTTTTTCTGAAGAACCGTATCTGTACCTTTCCATCTATGCGGCACAGAACAGATATGGTGTGATCGGCATTTTCATCGGACAAAAGCCACTGGATGCGTTTGAGAACAGTATCCTGCTTTCTATTCTGGGAGAGTGCGCCATGGCACTGGATCGGGAACAAAGTGCGAGAGAAAAAGAAGAGGCGGCAGTCATGGCGAAAAATGAGCAGCTTCGGGTGAATCTGTTGCGGACGATTTCCATGATCTGCGCACACCACTGACATCAATTCTCGGCAATGCAGACTCTTTGATCAGTAACTTTGACGCACTGGACGAAGGGATGCGGAAACAGATTTTTTCGGATATTTATGAGGATGCCGGATGGCTGATTGACTGGTGGAAAATCTGCTTGCGCTTACGAAAATAGAAGATGGAAGTGTAAAACTGCAGTTATCTGATCAGGTGGTTGAGGATGTAGTACGTGAGGCGCTGCGCCATGTAGAACGGCGGAAAAACGAACATAAAATTACGGTGGACTGCGGGGAAGATGTACTGCTCGCCCGCATGGATGCAAAGCTGATTGTACAGGTATTGGTAAACCTGATCAACAATGCAGTAAAATATACACAGACAGGATCCAAGATCCGGATTACAGCCGGAAAAGAAGAAAAAAACGTATGGATTGCGGTGGAGGATAATGGACGGCATTCCGGCGGAGTGCAGGGAGCATGTATTTGAAATGTTCTATTCCGGAAAAAATAAGGTGAGTGACAGCGCAGAAGCCTTGGCCTTGGGCTGGCACTGTGCCGCTCCATTCGTAAATGCGCATGGCGGGAACTGGTGGCTTCGTGACTGCGCTCCGCACGGCT
>ENA-OQIM01000534-OQIM01000534.1-human-gut-metagenome-genome-assembly--contig:-NODE-534-length-14293-cov-2.353028_pt1 | contig 14293 bp, 17 predicted proteins | sample MGYA00242579_ERZ504744 | MGnify/ENA primary metagenome ERZ504744 (study PRJEB26092, sample SAMD00036441) | human gut metagenome | host: Homo sapiens | study: EMG produced TPA metagenomics assembly of...
CTGGGAAGTGCCTGCTCCTATGTGGAAGGAACTATGCACAGGATACCGTTGATACTTATTATGGTGAAGCGATGGCCGTGGTACGCGCCGGAGAAACTGATTCGGTAAAAATCACTGTCTGTGATGAAGAAAAGACATATACCCGTGAGATTCCGATTGTAGCATTAAAATAGAAAGCTATAGGCAATATAAACAAAAACAAATATCATAATTTGTGCAAGATTTCCTGAAAAACTTTGCTTGTGAAAATTCAATAAAAAAATGCTCCCATTTACGGCTGAAAAAGTGCAGTCTGCGAAAAAAATGGGAGCGTTTTTTAAATTCATGTTAAATTTAGAACATAGAAATTGCGGAAGCACTTGAGCGATGAGGCTTACCCATATTTCAGGGAAAGAAAGGAGCTACAAACATGAGCAGAAAAAGAAATATCTGGCGTGGTATGACTACTCTTACAGCGTCTCTTCTGACCGTTTCTGTTGCGGCAGGACCTGTAGTAGACAGCTATCGTACAGACATCGACAAATTTCTTGGAACCAAGAGCAGTGCTATGGTAACAGACAGTACAGACGAGGATCTGTATACATATAAGTCTGACTATTCCAGCACTACAGAACTTCTGGAGCCATCGAGGATCTCGGAGAACGTATGAGTGAGGAAGGAACTGTTCTGTTAAAGAACGAGAATAATGCACTTCCGCTGTCAAAAGATGAGACACAGAAGCTGTCCCTTCTTGGATTTTCCAGCTACTATCCGGTACAGGGCGGTGACATGGGAAGTTCCCTGACTGAAAATGAAGGAACAGATGCAGATACTGTAGACTTTGTTGAAGCATTAGCTGCAAAAGGATTCAGCATCAATGAAGATCTTCAGAATCTGTACAAGAGTCTGGAATCAGAGTTCAAGACAGAGGTTAATATGTGGGGAAATATCGTAGAATACTACCACATTACAGCACCTGCAACAGACGGCGTATTTGCAAGCGAAGAGCCTTCACAGGAAACAATGGACAGTGTAGACAGCCAGTGGAAAGAATCTATGGATGATTACAATGTCATGCTGGTAACGATCGGACGTTCCTCTACAGAGAACGGAACTTACCTTCCGGGTGTGGACGGCGTAGATGCATCTCAGGATCTGAACCAGACCGATCCGCTTGGATTAAGTGATGATGAGCGTGACTGATCAATGCTGCAGTTGAAGCAAAAGAAAGCAACGGCGGTAAAGTCATCGTTATGCTGAACAATGCAAACGCAATGGAGATTGATGAGATCAAAAACAATGACGGCGTAGACGCTATCCTGGAAGTAGGTCTTCCGGGAGGCTATGGTTTCTATGGTGTTGCAGATATTCTTTCTGGAGAGGCAAACCCGTCCGGTCATCTGACAGATACCTATGCTGTAACAAATGCCAACTCACCGGCAGCACAGAACTTCGGAAATTATGAGTGGATCAATGCAGATCCGACTGTAAATATCAATGCAGAAGAAGTTGAAGCAGAAGGTATTTATACAGGATATAAATATTACGAAACCAGATATGCAGACACTGTACTTGGACAGGGAAATGCAGATGCAACCGTAGGAAGTTCTACAGGAAAAGCATGGGATTATGATAATGAAGTATCTTATCCATTTGGATATGGTCTTTCCTATACAACCTTCGAACAGACTCTCAAGAGTGTAGATGTAGACCTTGAGAACAGAACGGTAACTGCTGAGGTAGAGGTTAAGAATACCGGTGATGTTGCAGGTAAAGATGTTGTACAGCTTTATACTTCTGTTCCTTATACAGACTATGACATAGAGAACAAAGTAGAAAAATCAGCAGTTCAGCTTCTGGATTATGAAAAAACAGATATGATCGAGCCAGGAGAAAGCCAGACTGTTACCATCACAGCAGATGCACAGGATATGGCAAGCTGGGACAGCACCTGTGATAACGAAGCAGGTACAACCGGTAACTGGATCCTGGACAACGGAACTTATTACTTCACTGTTGGAAACGGTGCACATGAGGCTGTAAACAATGTCCTTGCCGCACAGGATCAGAAAGTTGACGGAAATAAAGACAACGTACAGACATGGGAACTTGGCGATTTTGATTCTTCTTCCTTCGCTGTAACCTTAAATGGTACACCAGTAGAAAATCAGCTCCAGGATGCAGATCTGAACAACTGGATGGAAGACACAGTTACTTATCTCAGCAGAAATGACTGGGAAGGAACCTGGCCGGAAACATACAAAGACCTGACAGCTACAAACGAAATGATCAGTACTATGGCTGATGACTACAGTGATATCGAAGCAAACGGAGATCCGTCTTCTGTAACCTTTGGTGCAGACAATGGAATGACTCTGGCTAACCTCAAAGGAGTAGACGATATTACAGATGAAAGATGGAGCACTCTGATGGATCAGATCACTCTGGAAGAATGCCTGATTCGTACAGGACTTGGCGGAACCAGTACAAAAACGATCGAATCTATCACTTCTCCGGAAGCTATCCAGAACGACGGACCGAACGGATTCAACTCCTATCCGCTGGGACAGTATGCAAACTCAGACGATTCCACAGGAGATCCATGCGTGATCGCAGAGGATGATCCGAACCGTGATTACAAAATGGGTGTTATGGCAGTTGAAACTGTAATTGGTCAGACATTCAGCAAACAGCTGGCAGAAGAATGGGGCAAAGTAATCGGTAACTATTCTCTGTGGGCAAACACAGCAATCTGGTGGGGCGTTGGAACAAACCTTCATCGTACACCTTACAATGCACGTAACCACGAGTACTTCTCTGAAGATGCAGTTCTGACAGCTGGTCAGGGTGCAGCAATCATCGAAGCCGGACATGAATATGGCGTACTGATCGCACCGAAACATCTGGCATTCAATGACACTGAAATCAACCGTACAGGTATTGCCGAGTTTATGACAGAGCAGGCTGCCCGTGAAAATGAACTGCGTGGTGTACAGTCCTGTATCGAAGATGCAAATGCGCTTGCTGTAATGACTGCATACAACCGTGTCGGCTGTGTGACAAGTAATGCACATACCGGACTGCTTCTGAACATCGTTCGTAAAGAATGGGGATTCAAGGGTCTGATGTCTGAGGACTTCATTCAGGATCCGACTTATACAAAGATCCGCATGGCAGTACATAATGGTGTAACCATGACATGTAACACCGGTGATAACACAATGGCAGCAGTAGAAGCAGTATGGCCATACTGGAGTGTAGAGAATGCAAGCAAGAGTGAAGAACTTCTGACAGACCTGAAACAGGCAATGCTGTATCAGAACTATGCACTTGCAAATTCCAATGCAATGGATGGCATGGCAACTACTACACATATTGAAAAACTGAATACATGGTACGATAACCTGATCACAGGTCTTCGCGTTGGATTCGGTGTACTGACTGTACTCTGTGCAGCAATGTATCTGCTTGGACTGAAAAAGAAAGAGCAGTAAGGAGGAAAACGAAACTATGGCTGAAAAGAAAAAAATGGGCGCAGGACTGGTCTTAAGTGTAATCACTGCTCTTGTGACTGTTGCAGGACTGGTTCTGTACATGATGAACTGCAAAACAAATTATTTTATAAACAGTGGCGTTAATAATGCGGTTGTAGCCTGCCTGGCTGCAGCTGCGATCCTTGAGATCGTTATGATCGCAGCTTCTATGAAAATGGGAGCAAAACCGGTTCTGGATATCCTTCCAGTAGCGTGTGGTGTACTGACAGCATATGCACTGATTCAGTTTATCAGCAGCAGGATCGCTGCGATCGGATCGATCATGACTTTTGAGAACAACGCTCAGAATATGGCGGATTTAAAGGGTGCAATCATTGGAATGATCGTGTGCGCGGCTGCTCTGATCTGTACAATTATTTCTTCCTTCTTCAAAGTAGTAAAGGATTGATTTTATGACCAAGACAAAGAAAGATTTCTGGAACGGTCCCCTGACCGGTTCCAGGATCAAATCAGATGATGTAAAACTTCCGGAGATGTTGATCGGATATTTTATCGGACCGTTCGGAGCACTTCTGGCTTCCGGTATCTTTACCAGTATCCTTCAGAACTATTTTACAGATGTCCTGAAACTGAACCTGACATTTCTGACAACCTTACAGCTGTTTTCGACCATCCTGATCGTAGCGGCAAACCTGATCGTAGGTCAGCTTATTGAACGCACGAGAACAATGGCAGGAAAGGCAAGACCGTGGATCCTTCTGTCCGCACTGACCCTGTCTATTGCCTCTGTTCTGATGTTTGTAGTTCCTTTTGAGGGAACTGCCAAGATGGTATGGATCGCGATCGCGTACAACCTGTTTTACGCAGTAGCTTATCCAATCTACAATACAGCAAACTCCACACTGATCCCTGTATCTACAAGAGACAGTAAGCAGCGAGGAGCACTGGCTTCCTTTACCAATGTGGCAGGACTTGCCGTTATGGGTGCTGGTTCCATGGTATTCCCGATCCTGGTTTCTTTTGCGCTGAAAGAAAATCAGCATCTGTGGTTTGTAGCTATGACTGCGATCGCCATTTTCTCTGCACTGACGATCTTCTTACAGTTCAAGTTTACACGTGAGCGTGTAACAGAAGAACAGATGTCTGAGGGAGCAACAGAGGAAGCAAAGGTTAAAACTGCTTCTCTGAAAGAACAGCTTTCTGCAGTTGCCAGTGAAAAAATGTGGTGGATCGTTATGCTGTTCTACATGGGATTCCAGTGGAGCGGCGCGATGAAAAATGGCTCCATGACTTATTTCTGTAAGTGGGTAATGGACAATACTTTCTTCGGTACAGCAGATGCATGGGGCGCTTCACAGTCACTCCTGAGCATCATGGGTGCGGTTCCGATGGCTGTGGCAGCAGTGGCGATCGTACCTCTCTGCAACAAATTTGGAAAACGTATCGTATGTATGGTCGGCATGCTTCTGGGATCTGTCGGCGGTGTAATCGCTATTATGGGTAACGGACAGATCGTTCCTGTAGCAATTGGCGTCGCGCTTAAATGTCTCGGATCCGCTCCGGCATGCTACATGATCCTTGCAATGCTTGCGGATGTTATCGATCATATCGAATACAAATCCGGAATCCGTACAGATGGACTGACAATGTCTATCTACAGCTCCATCATGGTAGCTGCAACTCCTGTATGCAACTCTATTTTCAGTGCGATCTTAAATGCCAGTGGATATGACCAGGCAGCAGATATCGCACTTGGTACTGCGGCACAGACAGCTGCAGCACAGACAGCAATCTCTGTCGGATATATCTGGGTAGAGACAATTGCTTATGTGATCTGTGCAGTTCTGATCTTCTTCTTTACAATAGAGAAGGATCTGCCGGAAGAGCAGAAAGCAATTGCAGCGAGAAAAAACAAATAAATAAAGAGCCTAAAAGGGCTGTTACAATGAGGCGGTCTTCTGGTATATATAAGGTTAGTAAGTGTGAAACTGTGCCTTGAATATGCCGGAAGACCGCCAGTCAGTTTAAGTCAGAAATGGAAGGAGGAATTTGATTCATGCGCAAAAGAAAATTGAAAATGGCATCTGGGATATTCCTTCTTCTGCTGATAGCAGGACTGTCCGGATGCGGTCAGAAAAACACGGAGAAAGAAAATCTCTGTCATATCGTTCTGGAAGCCGGAGAAGGCTACCATGTAACAGATCCTGCCAGAACAATAAAATCTGGAAGTGATGTGAGCTTTACGATCATGCTGGATGATAACTGGCAGTTTCTTGGCACAGATTATCATGGCGAGACCGAAATAACAAAAGAGATGATGGAAAAACAGTAAATCTTGTTTTGCATGAAGTAAATTATTCAGAGAGTATCTGCATTCAGGCCGAAAAAGGAAAATATGAGATTGTCTATGATGCCAATGGCGGACAAAACATTTCAGGAGATTCAGACAGAGTAAGTATCTGTTACCGCGGTACACATCAGAGGATCAATACTTCGACCGGAACGGATCTTTTTGCCAGAGATGGATACACACTGCTTGGATGGAATACCAGAGCCGATGGAACCGGACAGGCAGTGGGGCTCGGAAGCCGGACCGAATGGAAAGAAGGATTTGTGCTGTATGCACAATGGATTCCCTGGACAGGCGAGGCAGATTTTGTATACAAAAAAGTGTCAGGCTTTGCAGTCATAACCAGCTATATCGGAAAGGCACAGCAGATCTGCGTTCCGTCCAGCCTTGGAGGTTTTCCAGTGCGAACCATCCGGGAACAGGCTTTTGCAGACACAGAGTGCAAAACCGTGATCCTTTCACCTGGGATTCATGAAGTTGAAAAGTGGGCATTCAGGAACAGTCGACTGGAACAGCTGTATATCTACGATGATCTGGAGAAAATCAGCGATTATGCATTTCAGGACTGCGATATGCTTCGTACCCTGCATATCAATTCGATCGAGGCTCCAGCTTACAGTGGAAATTATTTCGATACCTTTCAGGATAAATATGATCGTCTGTTGAGTCTGAAGGACAAAAAGAAGATTGTCCTGTTTTCCGGTTCTTCGACGAGGTTTGGATACGACAGTGCGATGCTCGATCAGGCTTTTCCTGATTATGAGGTGGTCAATATGGGAGTTTTTGCTTACTCACCGGCACTTCCGCAGCTTGAACTGATCCGGTCCTGCATGAAGGAGGGAGATATTCTTCTGGACTCTCCGGAATTTGATGCGGCAAACAGGCAGTTCTGCTATCAGAAGGAACTGGATTATGCGACATTTGCATGATGGAATCCAATTATGATGCATTTGCCGATTTAGACCTCAGGGAATATGCACAGGTCTTTACAGCTTTTTCTGCATACCAGACAGCAAGACAGGATATGGAACGAAAAAATTACGATGTCTGTGCTTCAGATTATGATGAGGATGGAAATGAAGTGGAGGAACCAAGTTACAATGAGTATGGGGATTATGTCGTATATCGCCCGAATTCCACGAGTGAAAAACCGATTTACGGACTTCCGGTAAATTATACAGTAAACGCCTTTCCGAAAGAAACGTATATCGATTCTGCGAATGCAGAGTTTCAGAAATTTATGGATCAGGGAATAAAAGTTTATTTTACCTATTCACCCAGAAATAAATATGCACTTTCAAAAGACAGCACGCAGGAGGAAAGAGCCCGCCTGCATGAATATTTTAAGAGTCAGCTGCATGTTCCTGTTATTTCTGAACTTGAGGATTCTTTATATACAGGAATCTATCTGTATGGGACAGATAATCATTTATCTACAGAAGGGGCGCAGATCCGGACCGAAAAAAGTGATCCATGATCTGAAAGAACAGCTTGCGAAGGAGGAGAAAAAATGAATTTTATATCGCTGACATTTGTTTTCCTTTTTCCAGTGGTGGTGCTCCTGTACTGGAAGATTCCGTGGAAACACAGAGAACTTTTTCTGCTGGCAGTGAGTTACTTTTTCTATATACGGGAAAGTTCCTGGGCGGGAGGGCTGCTTCTGCTTACAACGGCGGTTACTTATCTGGCGGGAATTGCTATCGAGAAAGGCAGACACAGAAGAACCTGGCTGATTTTTGCTGTGGCTGTGTGCCTGGGACTTCTGACCGGACTGAAATATTCGGTCCCGCCAGTGGGAATCTCATTTTATACTTTCCAGACAATGGCATACGTGATCGATGTATATCGGGGCGAGATTTCTGCGGAAAAAAATCCTGCAAGTTATGCTCTGTTTGTTTCATTCTTTCCACAGCTGGTGGCAGGCCCGATCGAGAGGGCGGGGAATCTCCTCGGACAGCTGAAGGAAAAACATACAAGGAGCCGGGTAGATCTGCTGAATGGTTTCTGGCTGATGCTCCGGGGATTTTACAAAAAAGTTGTCGTGGCAGATTATCTGGCTGTGTATGTTGACAGAGTGTATGCTGCACCGCAGGATGCCGGTGGGATTGGTGCGGTTCTGGGAACCGTGTTTTTTGCCGTTCAGATTTATTGTGATTTTTCCGGATATACAGATATTGCAAGAGGTGCGGCACGTATGATGGGGATACGGCTTATGGAAATTTCAGGCATCCTTACCGTGCAGTAAGCATACAGGATTTCTGGAAAGATGGCACATCAGCCTGACGCGCTGGTTTACGGATTATGTATATATTCCACTTGGAGGAAACCGCAGAGGATTTGTGAAGAGATGCCGGAATGTGCTGATCGTTTTCTTGTTGAGTGGATTCTGGCATGGCGCGTCCTGGAATTTTGTTGTGTGGGGACTGATCCATGGAATCTATATGGTTGTGGCTATGTGCTTCTCGTGGATAAGGAAAGATAAAAAGAGGATTCTGCATCCGGCGGCTGGATGGGTTATGACGATGCTTCTTGTGAATATTGCCTGGGTGTTTTTCCGGGCGCCTTCGCTTTTCGGTGCGTGGCAGATTTTGTTGCAGCCGTTTGTGAATCCGCTGGGCAGTGGAATCTCGGAGACGATGAGTTTTCTTGGCATTCAGGGCCTGGCGATTCTGCGGCTGCTTGCGACAGGAATTACCTGGGTGCTTCTGGAACGGATTCCCGAGGAAATTGATAAGTACTGCCAGACCAGGAAGGGACTTTGCCTGGCGGCAGCAGGTTTTGTTGTGATAGTGACTGTAATTGAATTTTCATGGCTTGGCATGATGGCATCCGGCGGTGAAAATGCATTTATTTATTTCAGGTTTTAAATATGGATAAAAAAACAGTAAGACGTGTTGTCATAATTGCGCTGGCAGTGCTTCTAGTGGAGCAGATTTTTTTCCTGATCTGTGGGTTTGGACTGCCTGTACAGTATGGGGATACGTTTATGGGAGAACTGAAAAGTAAATATGAGAGATTAAAGGAAACTCCGGGACAGAGAATCGTACTTGTTGGCGGCAGCGGCGTTGCTTTTGACTGTGACAGCGAGATGATCGACGAAATTTTTCCTTCGTATGAGGTTGTCAACTTTGGCATGTATGCAGGACTTGGGACGAAGGCGGTCATGGATCTTTCCGAAGCGTATATTCGTGAAGGGGATATTGTGATCCTTTCCCCGGAACAGAGTGAGCAGACGCTTTCAGATTATTTTAATGGAGAATATATGTGGCAGGCTGCTGACGGAGCTTTTGGGATGCTGCGCCATATAAAGAGTGAAAATTTTGAAGTGATGCTGGAAATTTCCCGGGATTTGCTCTGGAAAAACTGAACTATGTATGGAAGGGAAAAATCCTCCGACAGACAGCGTATATCAGAAAAAATCCTTTAATACCTATGGAGATATTGACCTGGATACATGTCAGAAGAATATACTTCCGGGCGGTTATGATGTGAACCAGAAAGTAAGATTTACAGAAGATGTGGTACAGCCGGAATTTCTGGAGTATATGAATGTCTGGGCAGAGCGTCTTGAGAAAAAAGGCGCAGCGTCTGGTACAGATATTGCCCGGTAAACGAGCTGGCAGTGGAAGACGCAGATGATCTGAAATCATATGATGTGTTCCTGCGTCAGAAACTGGATTTTCCGGTTATAGGAAATCCGAAAAACAGCCTGATGGAAGCGGAATGGTTTTTTGACACCAATTTTCATCTGAATCAGGCGGGAAAAGAAGTAAATACTGTGCAGCTGATCCGGGATATCAAAGCGATGCTTGGCGATGACAGGACTGTAAATGTGGAACTTCCGGAGAAACCTCACAGGACATGGGAAGATATATCTACAGAGACAAGGATATGGACTGCAAGAGACAGCGAGGCATATCAGGGCGAAGAAACGATCGTGATTCCGGAGAATGTGACGCAGATCGGGGATTATGCTTTTTCGGGCTGCACAGGTCTTAAGGCAATCGTACTTGAACAGAAAGATCCTTCGAAATGTATCGTGGGTCAGCACCTTCTGGATGGCACCAGTGCGGAGATTCTTGTTCCACAGATGTCCGCGGACAGTTATAAACGAAACTATTTCTGGTCAACATATGCGGGACAGATTCGGGAAAACACAGATCACGCAGAAAAATAAACCAACCACGTTCAAAAGAAATCCGATACGGAAAATCATGATACAATGCAGATACGATAAAAGTGAGACTATAAATTTTGAGTTACGAAATCAGAATTGTGAAATTGAAAATGTGAAATTGGAGGGAAAATATGAAAACAAAACAGGCTGTAAATCCATACATGCCAAGCTGGGAATATGTCCCGGATGCAGAACCACATGTTGTAGGAGACCGTGTGTACGTTTACGGTTCTCATGATATCTTCAACGGACTGAATTTCTGTCTGGGCGATTATGTCTGCTGGTCCGCACCGATAGATGACCTGGGTAACTGGCGTTACGAAGGATGTATTTATAAAAGAGAACAGGATCCGGCGGCACCGAGGATCCGTCTGACAAATGGCCTTGCTGCCCCAGATATGGTACAGGGATCGGATGGGAGATTTTATCTGTACTATTTTATGGGTGGTACAAAGATGATATCCGTAGCTGTATGTGACGAGCCGGCAGGAAAATACGAATTCTACGGATACGTAAAATACAGCGATGGCGTTGCAATCGGTAAGAAGAATGAGCCGTTCCAGTTTGACCCGGGCATCTTTATGGATGAGACGGGAAACTGTATCTGTACACAGGCTTTGCACTGGCAGGAAACCCGATCCTTCTGGATGGCTCCAAACCAACAGAGCATGGACCGATGTGTTTTGAACTCGATCCTTCTGATATGCTGACCGTATTGAACGGACCATCATACATTGGCATTGCAGGTGAAAAGGAGTCTGTCGGAACACCTTATGAGGGTCATTCTTTTCTTGAGGCAAGTTCCATGCGTAAATTCGATGGTACATATTACTTTATTTACAGTACAATGAACAGCCATGAACTCTGCTATGCGACAAGTGACAGTCCGGTAAAGGGATTCCAGTATGGCGGCATTCTGGTAAGTAACGGTGATGTGGGCCTTGAAGGTGTGCCGGATGTGAAGCATGCAAGATTTGATACTGGAAATACACATGGCAGTATCATTGACTGAATGGAAAATATTTTGTTTTCTATCACAGACACAGTAACCGCAAACAGTCCTCCCGTCAGGCGATGCAGAAGAGATCTGTTTCGAAGACGGAAAATTTTATCAGGCAGAGATGACCTCCTGCGGTTTAAATGGCGGACCGCTGGAAGGGAAAGGAACTTACCCGTCCTATATTGTCTGCAACCTTTATGGAAAAAAGGGAACACGTTTCTTAAGCATGATCAAGCATCCGAAGAAAGACTGTCCATATCTGACTCAGGATGGAAAAGACAGAGAGTCCGGACCGGATCAGTACATTGCAAATATGTGCGACGGTGCCCTGGCAGGCTTTAAGTATTTTGACCTCAGGGCAACAAAAGAGATCAGTGTGGCTGTAAAAGGACGCACAGAAGGAACTCTGTATGTTCGTACCAGTGAGAATGGAAAAGCTGTGGCATCAATTTCTGTCAGTCCGTGCAGAGAAGTCAAAGAATTTAAAGCTCCTCTTAAGGTTTCTGGAAGCAGAGAAGCACTGTTCTTTACCTTTGAAGGAAAAGGAAGTTTTGACTTTATTTCCTTTACTCTGAAATAAAAATATGGAATAAAAAATGCATTGTTTCCTGTGCTTTTTCTTGTTATACTACAAGTATCATTAGAGAAGGCCGGGGGATGAAAATGCTTCGTATTGCAACAGTGGAAGATGATACGAACGATCTGGAAGCGTTACGAACTCACCTGAAACGATACGAGAAGGAGAACGGACTGAAATTTCTGATCACAGAGTTTCGGGACGGAGAAGATATCGTGACGGATTATTCTGCGGATTACGATCTTATTCTCATGGATATTGAGATGGCTTTTCTGAACGGAATGAAAGCCGCCGAAAAAATCCGCGAACTGGACAAGGATGTCGTCATTATATTTATAACAAATATGCCTCAGTATGCAATTCAGGGATATAAGGTAAATGCTCTGGACTACATGCTGAAGCCTATTTCGTATTTCTCTTTTTCGGAAAGTATGGGGAGAGCGCTTCACAGAGTAAAAGTACAGGAAAAAGAATTTATCACCATATCGCTGAAAGGCGGCAAAAAGAAACTGGATATTGCACAGATCTGTTATGTGGAGGTACAGGATCATCTTCTGATCTATCATACAACAGAGGGAAGTTTTGTGACCAAAGGCACGATCCGTGACGCGGAAGGCCAGCTGGACGCAAAGCGCTTTTTCCGGTGCAACAGATGCTATCTGGTAAACCTGGAGTACGTGGACAATTATATGGGAAGTGATGTCAGCGTCAATGGAGATACCATACAGGTAAGCAGGAGCAGGCGCAAACCGTTTCTGGATGCATTAAATGAATATTTGAATGAGGTGGGCAAATGAACACAACAGAGGTGCTAAATACACCAGGGTATTACTATGCCATAGCTTATGCTTTATCCGTACTTGTGATCACGTGTACGAATGAAAGGAAAATCGGGAGATGGAAGCTGGCTGCAGTAAGCTGTGTTCAGTTTGCCCTCCTTTTATTTTTTATGACAGCAACAGATGGAGTACGGAGGGAGCTGTTTCTTCCATCAATGGTCGTTATCGTAGGGCTTATTCTGGGAGGCATTTATATCTGCAATGATTTTTCGCCCAGAGAGGCAGGCTTTTATTGCGTAAAGGCTTTATCAACGGAGAGTTTGCAGCTTCTCTGTGCTGGCAGATCTACTATTATATGACGAATGCAAGAGGAATGCATGGAGAATTCTGGAGATGGGCGGAACTGATAGTTGTCTATGCAGTGATCTTTACGATACTGGCATTGATAGAACTCAGTCTCAAAAAGATCTCGAAGAGATACCATATTACAAGAAGAGAGTTACTGGTGGTCATCATCATTGCGACATCTGTATTTGCGATGAGTAATCTGAGTTATCTTGACCAGGATGGACTGTTCAGTGGAAGTTTTGTCATGGATATCTTTATTATCCGTACACTTGTGGATTTAAGTGGAATTGCTGTGCTGTATGCATATCATGTCCAGGTTAAGGAGATACAGATCCGTTTTGAGAAAGATACCCTTCGGAATATCATGGAGATGCAGTACAAAAATTACCAGTTATCAAAAGAAAATATCGATATGGTAAATCAGAAGTATCATGATCTGAAACACCAGATCAACCTCCTCAAGACGCAGTCCTATGCTCAGGCAGGAAAGTCCACGAGCTATCTGGAGAAGATGGAACGTGAGATCAGAGTATACGAGACACAGAACAAGACCGGAAATCCGATCCTGGATGCTGTGCTGACGAATAAGGCGCTGCTTTGTCAGAATAAAGAAATCGAACTGAAATTTATCGTAGACGGGGGCGCGCTGTCTTTTATGGAAGATATGGATGTGAGTGCATTATTTGGTAATATGCTGGATAATGCCATTGAGAGCGCACAAAAGCAGCAGGAAAAACAAAAACGGTTGATCTGGCTCTATGTAACAAGAGAGAAGCAGTTTGTCCGCATCCGTACAGAGAATTACTGTGACGAAAAGATCCAGTTCAAAAACGGCATGCCGGTAACGACAAAGAAAGACAGGCGGCTTCATGGATATGGTATGAAGAGTATAAAGAGCACCGTAGAAAAATACAATGGATCCGTTGTGGCAGCACAGGAAAACAACTGGTTTGAGCTCAATCCTGCTCCCTGCAGCCATGTAAAAACCATATGAAAAAAAGTTAAAATAAATACAAAAAAAGTGTTGACAATGTAAAATGAGTTATGTATAATTAACCATGCGTTTCGGAAAGAAATGCACTTCAAATTGCATAAAGTATTATGAATTCGGAGTCAGGAGAAGTACTCAAGAGGCCGAAGAGGTGCCCCTGCTAAGGGTATAGGTCGGGTAACCGGCGCGAGGGTTCAAATCCCTCCTTCTCCGTTTTGAAGTTAATAACTTCTGAAAAGAAATTAAAAAACTTCAAAAAAGTGCTTGACATTCAGAAATGAATGTGGTAAAGTAAACGAGTTGCTGATGAGCAACGAGATTACAAAAGAGTTCGAAAAAAGTTTTGAAAAAACTTAAAAAAGTTCTTGACAAACAAAAACGAACGTGATAAACTAAATGAGCTGTCGCAAGAGAGCGAAAAGCACAAAAGAACCTTGATAACTAAACAGTGAAACACATACGATTCTCGAAAATTCTTTAAGAATCATTCATTCAATAGAATGAACTTTTTTATAAAACAGTAATGACGAGAGATAACTAAGCTAGTTGGTTGTCTTGAGTAATCAAACACTTTATCAGAGAGTTTGATCCTGGCTCA
>ENA-OQIM01000535-OQIM01000535.1-human-gut-metagenome-genome-assembly--contig:-NODE-535-length-14270-cov-3.509369_pt1 | contig 14270 bp, 12 predicted proteins | sample MGYA00242579_ERZ504744 | MGnify/ENA primary metagenome ERZ504744 (study PRJEB26092, sample SAMD00036441) | human gut metagenome | host: Homo sapiens | study: EMG produced TPA metagenomics assembly of...
AATTGTTTGATATGTTCTTATCTGTTTTCAAGTATGACATCAAAGATCAGCAGGGATTCCCTTGGGACCAGAAGAGCTCCGTTATTATGGTACTTATTATGGATTCCCTACAACATTGAAAGAGAATGCGATCCGCGCACATAAATACCTCTTTGGTACATCGGATTATCAAGTCAGTGATGAGCTTAGCCGTATCAATCAGAAGATCATTTATCGTGCTGGATATTAATCCTGAATATCAACTCAAAATGCAAAAAAGAAGCTCTCGATCTATGGATTCACTCATAGATCAAAAGCTTCTTTTTATTTTATATTCTTCAAGATCCCTAACAATGTTTCGCCAACCATTCCCTGGCCTTCTTTGCAATAAAAGAAATCCCTTGCCTGCCTTCTAACCTCTTTAAAATGATCGTCGCCTTGTACCAGACGTTCGAATTCTTCCATCAAGGCTTCAAATGTCTCTGCCTTATATCCCGGAGCCGCCTTCTCATAATCGCAATACATACCACGATCATGTTCCAGATAATCCTGATAATCAAAATTATAAAAGACTACCGGCCGTCCAGTAATAGATAATCTATATATGTGCTTGAATAATCTGTAACCAGAATATCCGTATCCATTAATAATTCCTGAATATCCATGGATTTCTCTGTGATATCTGTTATATTAGAATACATGGAGAAATCTACTTTCTCATCTTTATGATAAAAATGGCGCCGGATCACGAACAAAATATCATTTTGGATACACCAATTATTGAGCACTTTAAAATCAAAATGTTCTTCCAAAGGAAATGCCACTTTACCTTCTTTCCTGTGTGTCGGCGTATATAAGATGACTTTCTTTCCTTTTGCCGCTTTTGATAACTGATGAGAAGCATGAAATTTTCCACTTTGATCATAGAATATATCATTCCTTGGCTGTCCCAATGTTATGATATGTCTCTTTGATCTTCGAAATGCACTTTCATAGATCGGTGCATAAAAATCACTTGTTGCTACTACATACTCTTTTCCTAATGGGATTTCCTGAATCATTCTTCGGATTTTCTGACCCTTGCTATCCCAATTCTTGACCTTATCATCATCATAGCCAACTTCTTTAATGGAACCCCATGCCAAAGATTTAAGAATACTGCTCGTCCCATAAATGTATGATTTACATCACTGATCCCATTGCAGACTACCACATATTTGGCCCGAAGCTGCATTAAAATCCCTTTGAAACTGTCAAACATATAAGCTTCATATCCAAGCTCCCTGACTTTTCTGCAGACTGATTCATTCTTCGTGATCCATATCGGACGGATCTCTTTATACTCTTGTGCTTCTAAAAACAGATATTTGGGATTGTCTGCAAACTGTTCTCCAAGCCATGCTCCAAAGATATATATCTTTCTGCTTCTTGGAAATAAACACGACAGAAACATAATCACATATTTTCCTGCAAGTCCTAATGCTTTTTTCATAAATATTCCTATCCCCAAAGCCACTGCATCAGCTTTCGGATATTTCCTTCCTTTAATACGTGATGATTTTTATAAAACTCAATCGTTTGATTTTTCCTTTATAATACAATTCTCCATAACTCTCAAGAAGTTCATAAACATCCAGATTATCGATCTCTTCCCCATATGTCTCAACAAATCCCTGCATCTGCTCCATAGATTCGATCATCATACGGCGATAGCTGTTCTTTCCTTCTTTGAGACGATGATACAAAAAGACGGGATTCTTTGCATCTTTCGCACCAACAGAATTATTGCCATGCTGACGGTAATACATCGTTGGCTCATTTACAAAACCAATCTTGCCAAACACTTTCGCGATCAATGCCGCCCAATAATCATGCATGATGATCTTAGACATCGGTAACGGCCGTAAAAAATATTGTTGCAGACAACGATTGATCATCATCGTACACCCTGTCACAGAATTTTGTACCATCAATTGATTCAATACAATTCTCTTTGGAATATTCGCATACTGAAAGAATGACTCTGCAACCATCTCTAAGTTATGATCTGCAACTGACAGATCTGAATGAACCAAGATCGGTGTTTTCTCTCCATATCTTGCCTCTAACGCTTCCATCTTCTGTAATGTCAGATAAATCTTATCTGGTTTCCACACATCATCCTGATCACAAAACATAAAATACGGTCCGTAAGAATTTTGAATCAGTGAAATAAAATTATCTTTGGCACTTCCCTGTGGCGGGTCATTCTTAATGATCGTCACTTGTTCCGGATATTGTTTACTGAATTCTTCAAGAATGCTGATCGTACCATCCGTAGAACCATCATCACCTACGACCAGCTGCCAGTTTTCATAGGTCTGAGCTGCAATTGATTCTAACTGCGCTTTTAAATAATCCTCTCCATTCAATGTCGCTAACAGAATCGTTACCATATTGTTTTCAAACCTCCTGACTGTGTTATTGTTCGGCAGATCTCTATCTGCTTACCTTCTTTATCACGTCAATGACCTTCTGTGAAGCATGTCCATCATCTATGCCATTGAATTTATCATGATAATTCTTATATTTTTCTTTCCAACTATCTTCATTATATTCTTTAATATCTTTGATCAACTGATCTGTATCTCTTGAAATCGGTCCTGGAATATCATTGACAAAGTCAAAATAAAATCCTCTCAGATTCTCCTTGTAGTCTTCCAGATCATATGCAAAGAATAACATCGGCCTGTTAAGAATACTATAATCAAACATTACAGAAGAATAGTCCGTGATCAACATATCTGACACAAGGTATAACCATGCAATATCTTTTGTCTCGTCGAATGTATAAACGAATCCTTTATATGGTGTCCAATCAATCTTATCTGATACAAGATAATGATATTTTACAATGAATATATATTCATCTGATAATTCCTCCTTTGCTTTATCAAAATCTAGTTTTGAAGCAAATTTGTACTTTCCTTTCTCACTATATTCATTATCTCTCCAAGTTGGAGCATATAATATGATCTTCTTATCCAATGGAAGTCCAAGTTTTTCTTTGTATTCTCTGATCTTAGCAGGAGAATTATCATTGATCAAAATATCATTCCTTGGATATCCGATCTGTAAGATTGGACGATCTTTAAATGCAAAACATGATCTGAAAATATCTGTAGAAAACTTATTCTGTGATACAAGATAATCCCAATCCTTACATGTTACTCTAAACTGTTCATGATAATTCTCAATATCCGTACTTCCACCCATATCCATTCGGTCCATATCAAGCGCAAGCTTCTTAAGCGGTGTTCCGTGCCATGTCTGAATGTATGTGATATGCTTCTTCTTACGCACATATAATGGCTGACGACTATCAAATACCCAGATTCCTGCTCTCATTAAATACCAAAAATATGGGAAATAATTATTCCGTATCTTCTTGCATTTACCTGGAACTTCTATACTTGTATCAAAGAAAAACCAGATACATTCATATTCTTGATCAAGGCCTTCTCTTACCATCTCTTCATAGATGTATCTTGGATTTCCTGTATAGTTACGTCCATTGCTGCTCTGAAATATAATCATCTTTTATTTACTGGAATCAGATATGTTAATACTTTATATATCTGAATCGTAATATTCTTAATCAGTTGCTTCATACGTGCACTCCTATTTACTTACTTCAAAGAATGAATCTCTGCGATTCTTCTTATCAAACATCATATTGTACTGAATCATACGATACTTCTGTATTATACCATAATATGGTGATCCTTTATCATTAATCTGATAAATTTTCCATTCTTTCCCCAATATCCCTGCGATGTGATCGTTGGAACTTCTTTTCGAACCTCATTTAAAAATCTCTGATATCCTGTCATCTTTACTCCAGCTGTCTTGGTCAGGATACTTTGGATATAGTTCATGCTTGTCTTCTCTATATGCTGTTCTTTAATGTCATAATTGGCCCAGATCACGAATGGTACCTGATAACGCTTCATCATCTGTTCGCTGCTCCAAGTCTGATATTGACCGTTTGTGATCTTATTCATAAATTCATCTGTCAATCTTGGCTGATGATCTCCTAAAAATAAAATGATCGTTGGCTCTTTACATTTTTCAAAATAACTTGTCAGCTGTTTTAAACTGTCATCTGAATATTTGATCAGATTTAGATATCTGTTGGCCTCAGCATCATATTTGCTGCTTTCAATCTTGATCGGCTGTTTAAAGTTGGCTGCATCCTTATCATAAGGCTGTGATTCTGGATCGTCATATTATACATATAAAATGGCTGATCTGTCTTCTTACGATTCTTTTCATATTCAGAAATAATGCGATCTACATTTGCCTCATCAGAAATATACTCTCTAACCCTTTTTACATTCTTAGGAAAGTCAAATTTATCAATAAAATCCGCAAATCCAAAATCTTTATATACAGCTGGTCGATTATAATTATACGGATTGAACGGATGCATCGCTTTATTTCCAGAATATCCTTCTGCCTTTAGATTACTAACTAGTGAAGGCATCTGCCCATGAATATAAAGCTGAAATGCTGTCGTTCCAGCTGATAAAAACCCAAGAGTATTTCCTGTCAACAATTCAAATTCTGTATTCGCTGTCTGACCACCTACAATCGATGCATACGTATATCCTGTCACACAATTCTTCTTCAAACTATGGAAATAGGGCATATAATCTTCATTCGTCTTAAAATCTCCCAGCACCTTAATATCTGCGAATGTTTCATTGACAACTGTTATGATATTCGGATATTGCTTTGCTGTACTTTGCTGTTCATTCGCTGATTTCTTTTCATTTTCCTGAATGATCTGATCAACCTTCGCTGTTGTATATCCTTCTGGCTTCTTCACGACCGCATATCCAACACTTCTTGCAAATGTCAGCACGCCTCCATATTTTTGATAACTTTCCATTGGACGGAACATACGAATATTAATCTGGTGCTCTTCCATAAAATCAGACAGTATGATCTGATTTGTGAACAATCCGCATCCTAAGGCAACAACAATAAATCCTGCAATGTGAAATACTCTTTTTTCTATAACCTTTACCTCATGAAGTCTTAAAAATGTAAAGAAAAATGCCATACAGACCAAGATCACACTATATTGTTCAAACGTCAATTTGAATGTATAATTACCCATCACGCTAGTAGCCGTCTGTACTGTTAAAATATCTGGTGCCATCATCGGAATCCCGCGAAATTCATATACAACACATACAACTACCGCAAAGATAAACAATACAAATGGTACGATCACTGATCCAACTCTGATGCTGTTCGTCAAAAATATGATCAGCAGATCCACCAAAATGATCATTGCAAGACTTAGAACGATCCAAAGTGGCTCTTTCTGATAGAACTGTGTCGGCGGAAATGCACACTCTGCTTCATTGATCAAAAATTCTGACAAGATCCATCCCATAACTGGTGCGATCACTCCAAGAATGATCACAAAAGCCCTGTCAACCTTCTGACTCAAACGAATGTCGCAAACTGTTACAAATACCATCCAAAAACATGCCAAAAATACAAATCCCATACGTTTCAGGTAAAAATCAGTCTGCACATGATACATTGGCTTATTTGATAAAAAGAATCCAAGCAATGCAAACACGACCAGTAATTTTAAAACTGCGGTAACTTTATATCTCTTTTTTTCACTTTTAAAAATATTGCTAATTTCTATAAACTGCATCAAAAACTAATCCTTTCATCTATAGCATTATCTTAAATTCTTTTTGTTTGATAACGCAGAAAAGAAGAATTCCGTCTCTAGCCGTTCATAACCTCTATTGTCAACGAAATTCCTCTTATATCTTAATTCATAACTCTTGCTATTTATTCGCTGTTGTTCCGTTTAATCCAAGATCCTGTTTGATCTTTGTTGTAGAAATTCCTTCTGTTCTTGGAAGATATACGACTTCACAGTAATCTTTTAAGAAATCAAACTTACCTTTCCAGTCATCTCCCATAACAAATGTATCTACATGATATTCTTTCACATCGGAAATCTTCTGATCCCAATTTTCTTCTGGAATCACAAGATCCACATAACGAACTGCTTCTACCAGTTTTTTTCTTTCTTCATAACTGAAATAACATTTTTTTCTGTTTTTCATTCCAGTTAAACTCATCTGTTGATACAACTACAATTAAATAATCACCTAATTCTTTTGCTCTGCGCAATAAATTGATATGTCCCGCATGCAGTAAATCAAATGTTCCATATGTGATTACTTTTCTCATATCACACCTCCGTGTCTTCTATCTTACTTTGTTTTCTCTTCGTATACTTTACTTACTTCTTCAATCGATCCATGAGAAATGATCTTTCCTTTTTCAAGTAGGATTGCCTTATTACATAATCTCTTTACCTGATCTAAAGAATGAGATACAAATAATACTGTAACTCCCTTGTCAAACATACTCATGATCTTTGCTTCACTTTTCTTTCGGAATTTCGCATCTCCGACAGATAATACTTCATCCAGGATCAAGATATCTGGTTCCACTAATGTTGCAACAGAGAATCCAAGTCTTGATTTCATACCTGAAGAATAGTTCTTAACTGGGACATCTATAAATTTGCCCAGTTCTGAGAACTCTATGATCTCATCTAACTTCTCATCTAAGAACTTCTTTGAGAATCCAAGAACTGCTCCATAAAGATAAATATTCTCACGTCCTGTATACTGTTGATCAAATCCAGCACCTAATTCAAGCAATGGAGCGATCTTCCCCTTGGCTGTCACAGTTCCTTCCGTTGCTTTTAATACCCCTGCAATAACCTTTAACAGCGTACTCTTTCCAGCTCCATTCAATCCAAGGATTCCAAGTCGATCCCCTTTGTTAAGGGTAAAATTAATATCTTTTAATGCCCAGAATTCATTATATGAAATCTGATGTTTCAATAACTTGATCACATAATCTTTCAGATCATCAACCTTTTCCTGACTTAAGTTAAACTTCATTCCAACATGTTCAACTTTCAATACTTCTTTCTTTGCCATGATACCCTCCTAAATATGCAGAATGAATTCATCTTGCTTCTTATAGAAGAAAATCAATCCTACAATAACACTTACGATTGCAAACACGATGGATGCAGCTAAAAACTTCATATTCATCGGCATACCAAAAACAGCCTGTCTAAATTATGGATCAAAAGATATAATGGATTACATTTTAAGATCCATCCAAAACCTGATTTTAATAACTTCTCTGGTTTGTAGAAAATTGCTGAAGCATACATAATAATCATTAATCCTACAGACCATAAATATTCTAAGTCTCTAAAGAATACTGCCATCGTAGATAGGATCATTCCAACTCCAAAAGCTGTGATCAGTAATAAGATCAATGGAATGATCGCCTGTGCCAGATAAATGGTTGGATATACCTTCAAAACAATAGATACTACTACCAACACGATCAAAGAGATAGCAAAAATAATATAATTAAACAATACACTGGATAATGGATAAATATATTTTGGCACATATACTTTCTTGATCATTCCTGCATTCGTCCTGATCGCTTTCATCGCACCATTTGTCGCAGATGAAAAGAAACTATACATCAAACGTCCACATAAGATATATACTGGGAAATGTGGATCCTTGTTTCCAAACAATGTACCAAATACTACACTTAGTACGATCATTGTCATTAACGGTTCTAACAGTGTCCATAAAATACCTAAATATGATCTTCTGTATTTTAACTTAACACCTTTCTTTACAAGTTCCCATAAAAGGAATCTGTACTTTTTAAAATTTTCAATATAAGATTTCACTGTACTTCTCCATTTTGATATTTTTAATTTACACCTTGCTATTATACTATTCCTTAACAGATTATTCAACTATCTAAAATCTTCCGATCAAAAATTTAGCTTTTGTATTAACAAATGTTATTATTGAGTATTCAATGATCATCACAAGGATCATTGCCCCAAGGCAGTCAATATAATATCTCCATGCCATGATCCCTGGCATTCCTGATATGATCTTCCATCCTGCAGTTGCAGTAGAAATAATATAAAACGGTCTTTGTGTACACATTAATATCAAAGAATTCTTTCCAAAATAATTCAGTATCGTAAACGGAATATAATCTTCAAGAAATTCAAAGACAAATAGTGCTCCAAAAGATCCAATGATTCCTGTAACAAAAAATAGTGGTGGTTGAATACCTAAAGACATATTATTTAAATCTACACCATTATTTTGCTGTGATAAAAAGATATTTCCAATTGTAAATACCAGTCCAATCATAAATCGGATTTCTCTGGATGTTACTTTACTGAATAACATACATCCAATATGTCCTATCTCCAAAAACCATAATGCGATCAATGCTTTACTGATCGGTAAGATCAAAAATGATATTCTTTCAAATGTTAATGGATCCACTGAAATGATCAAGTGTCTGATAAAATAAGACTCCCAAATTCCAAAAACAGGTATCACGATCAATATCACGATCCTCATCCATTTCGGAAGATATTTGATAAGACAGAAAAACAGGATTTCCGCAATAAATAACACCGGTAAAAACCATAGTGCAAATGTTCCTCTTAATGTGATCGTTGCCAAAATATAAGATTTGATCGCCGGAATATCAATCCTGTGCTTCATGATCATCGTTGCAAATCGAAATCCAATCGACAAAATACTAAATAAGACATATGGCAGCATCAATGACTTCAATAACTTTACTGCATACCCCTTTAATGTCTGTGTCCGATAAGAATCTGCATACCGGATCAGATATCCGGCGGCAACAAAGAAAATTGCCATCTTGAATGATGCCGCCCATGTATCAACTGGATTACCAAGCTTCGTAATATGTCCCCATGTTACCATCAAGATTCCTAAGCCTTTACACAGATCTATATATTTTATTCTCCTCTTTCTGTCCATTTTAATATCCTTTGCTTATGATATATTCATACGTACGTTTACTGTTATCGTTATCACGATATTCAAAATAATAATCTTTTAATTTTGTATATTCTTCTTTTTCTTTAAATCCATTGTGAATATACTCTTCAATTCCATCGATCAATTTCTCATATTCTGTATAACGTTCTCCAAATAATTCATGCTCCATATCCAGATAACTTCCATGTGCCTGCATATACATATCATAATCAAACTGGTAGAATAATACTGGTTTATCAAGATAACATACATCCCAACATACACTAGAATAATCTGTGATCAGCATAGAACATTTCTTCATGATCTCATTTAATGGCTCTGTTCCAAATGGGATCAACTCAATGTTATCTCCACTGACATTAAACTCACTTAAATAATCTTTAAACTTTGGATGAATGTAAAAGATCAGTTTTACATCATTTTCTTTTAAGATTCTTGCAAGTTTCTGACTCTGTAACAGTTTCATGTAGTTTTTATAATAATCACTTGCCTTAAACTCTTCTGCACTCTTTTCTTCCAGCCATGATCTCCATGTCGGCATTGCAAGAATGATCTTTTCCTCTGGTTTTGAAGTATCTTCCAGAACATCCCATCTCGTAAATCCAAGAATCGGTGCATCTCCATCTTCATATCCAAAATTCTCTACAATGATCTTATGCTCAAATCTTGATGTCGTTGTAAAATGAGTCATAGGACTTGAACCTTTCATTCCAAAAATCGGATGTACACGTTTTAATGCTGTCACCCCATGCTGTAAAAACAAGATATTATGTTTTGAAATACGATTTGAGATCACATTTGGTTTTGCTCGCCATGTATATAAATGTTTCTTTGAATCAGAAGCTATATATAAATTGGCAACAAGTGAATATAAAATATGTCGAAAACTCATAAATGGAATCACATGTTTTCCATATTGCTTCATCTTATCATAATCAGCAGAATCTGTATCGAGAATATAATAAATATGCTGCTTCTTTTCTTTTGGAAGCTGCTCCATACAATATTTGAAGAAATAATATCCATTATCCTGCGCCATAGAGCAGAATTTTTCAAATACTAACCATACTCGTTTCTTTTTCCAATATGGTAATAACAACGTATAAACACCAAAAGCTGCTAATTCCTTGATCTTTACATCAAATCCATCATATTTTGATCTTGTACGATAAGTAAATGCCATTTTGCATGTGATCGTCGAATAAGGAAAAATAATATGCTCTTTATCAACATCACATTGATAATTCATCAGTAATAATTTTAATCTCTGCCATCTGCTCCAATATGCACTTACTCTTACTTCTTCTCCATTCTTCTCTGTTACAGCAAATACATCCCAAAACAGTTCTTCCAGTGATAATACCGACATATCAATCTGAGCATCAATAATATAATGATCACCCGACCTCGTTACTTTATATTCAAATGGATAATCGATCGTCTCCACTTTACTTCGATATGATAATATGACATTTTTGATTCCAGCTTCTTTGTTTTTATATTTCATTTTCACATGGACTTTTGAACCCTTGATCTTGAATTTCAGTACTTGTCCACGCATATTACGAACGGATAACTGTGCCTGATCTCCCATAAATACAGAAAATCTTCCATCTACTTCATTCATATAAGGAATCACACTTGTATCCGCAGGTTCGAATGTATTCTGATAAGTAATATCATGTTTCTTGATTCCTGTCATATATACAGAAGATTTATCTAATTCATCCATCACTTCTTTGCGTTTTGCATATTCTTTACGATCTACAAAGAAATATGGCAGTTTGTTACCATTTTCATCTTCTAATTCGATCATCAACTGATATCTTCCGTTCATATCTGCAATTTCAAGCGAAAGAAATTCATCAAAATATTCCTTGATACAATGATCTTTCCATTCTTTTTCTGTCAGATTCCTTGTATAAATGATCTGATTTTTCTTATTTACAAATAACAGTTTCTTTGGCTGGCCTTTCTTGCCTTCCTCAAACTTAATCTCCAAATGGTCTTCCATTACTCGCATGGATGCATTGATCATCTTTTTCTTATTGAAAGAAAATGTCTCTCCTGCTTCTCCATGATAATATTCTGTTTCAAACTTTGAATACACTGGAAGATCTGCAAAGCATCTCTTGATTTCTCTCTTATGAAGTTCTTTTCTGATCTTAGCACTCTTTCTTTTTAACACTTCTTCTGCATAGGTTCTTGGAAGTGTTCGTGTAATAAAAATATAATCAAAATCATCAAGATAATTATCATGTAAATGACTGCTTAATTCTGGATTGAAAAAAACGTTTTCAAAGATCACTACATCTTCATCTTTCTTAGCGATCTGTGCGATCGTATCGATCGTCTGTGCTGTTTTTACGTTTGGATAGTGCAAAACTCTTCGTTTCTTTTCTTTGTTAAAACTGTAATCGATCGTTGGCATATCGCACATATTTCCATGAAAAACAAGTTCTGCCATATTCTTTGCAGCATCAATAGAATCATACTGAATATATTTTTCTGTATATTCCATATCATTTTCATAAGAATCCTCGCGGAATGTCTCGTTGACCAGACAATCTCTTAATGCTTCCTTGTCATAGATCTTTCTAAATGGCAATTCTTTGATATCAAATACATTCCTCTATCGTGCATATATTCTTCATAGTCATACATATATAATATGATTGGTTTTCTTGTAATCGAGTAATCAAAAAATACGCTTGAATAATCTGTGATCAGTGCATCAACACTATTTAAAAATTCATATTTGTCAACACCACTTGGAAATGGATAAATATGTTCATAATTATCCAGCTTTACAAACTTCTGCACAATTGGATGAAAGTTTACATATAACTTCTGATCATCCTTTAAATTCTCATCTAGATAATGTAACAGCTGATTGATCTCTCTGCTATATTCAGACGTGTTCACATCATGATTGCTCTGTCCACGCCATGTCGCATATATGCCATCGTTGTATAATCTTCATTTCCAAGCTTCTTTGTCACCTGATCAGCTTTCTCATGATCCATAAAAATACTATTTCTTGGATATCCATTCATCACAACAGTTCCTGTATACAAAGCTTCCAGATTATAATCTTCCATGATCACTTTTCTTGTAAATTCATTTGGGAACATGATGTAGTTGGCATGTAAGAAGTTATGTTGCACATTATACATGGATTCAATTCCAAAACGCATTCGTTTTCCTAATGTCTTTAACGGTGTTCCATGCCATGTCTGTAGGTACACCTGTTCATCTCTTCGAATGAAATACGCCGGAAAAGAACTGTTATTGATCAGATACTTAGATGTTGCAAGTACTTTTACATATTTAAAATCTGCAATATCTACAAGTTCTACTTTCAATCCGATAGAATCAATAAATTTCTGATCTCGTTTCTTATCATTCGTCGCAAAATAGATCTTGAAATCTTTTGATTCCGGCATTTTCAAAAACTCCTGCAAGATCGCCAAGGATGAATCTGACACATCCTTGCCGTGAAATGACTCAAAGAGTGCTTGTTTTTCATTGATCTTGCCATGTTTATAATACCAGGCATAGATAAATTTCATCTTTGGAGTTTTTGGAAATAATCTTTTTACAAATCGAATAATTTTTCTTATTTTATCCATGTTTCCTTCTTAAACCTTTCAATGACCTTCTTAAAGATTGTTCTGCCTTATGGCATTGTTTATTTTTTATTTTCCCTGCATCATATTAAATACTTTTTCAGATGAATTTTCACATTCATATGGAATATATGTTTCATGGAATGCATCGACTCTCTGTTTTGAATTCTCAATCGTTTCATCCAGATGCTCAATCGCATCTAACACCTCATCAGACGTATATAGTAATGGTCCTGGTGCTTCTTTTTCGATATCAATATTAAATCCACGAAGCTTATCTCTATATTCATCCAGATCATATGTAAAGAATAACATTGGTCTGTCGAGAACTGCATAATCAAACATTACAGAAGAATAATCTGTGATCAGAATGTCTGTAATGATATATAAATCTTCAATAGATTCATAATCCGTAAGATCATACACAAATCCATCTGCTGGAACTCCTTTCCAACCTTTTGCTGAAAAGTGATGCAGTCTTAAGATCAATACATATTCATCTGAAAATTTTTCCTTCATCTTCTCAAGATCTAGCATTAATTCAAACTTATCACGCACTCTCCATGTTGGTGCATACATGATGACTTTCTTATCTTTTGGAAGTCCTAATTTTTCTTTTAATCTACCCATTTCTTCTTCGTTATTAGAAGAATACAAAATATCTGTTCTTGGATATCCAGTATCCATGATCGTATTTTCAAATTTAAATGCAGATGGTGCAAGATCCGCAACAAACTTACTTTGCACGATCAGATAATCCCAACGTTTACACTTTCTAATATACTTCTTTTCTGATTTCTTTGTAGGGAAATCGCCTGGTACATCCAATCCAATTGTCTTTAATGGTGTTCCATGCATCGTCTGTACTTCAATCTGCCCTTTTCTCTTCTCATAAGAATCAGCAAAATTTACATTATTCACAAAGTATTTTGCTCTTGCCATATAATATAAATACTTCCAAGATAGTCTTCTGACTCTAACACCATTTCCCGTGATCGGAATGCATTCATCTTTTAATGACCAGATACACGTATAATCTGGATGATTCTTATCAATATATTCATATAAATATCTAGGGTTACAGCTAAATTTACTTCCCCACATAGATTCAAATACGATCCATTTTTTCTTTAATGGAAGAAGTCTTAATAACGGATATAAGAATCTGTTGACAAAAGCTCTTTTCTTCGCACTTCTTGTCAGGAATTCCTTGACTCTCAGCGTAGTAAAATACAGAAAATCATCTTCTGGATCAATAATAAATCGATATCTTCTTTCTTTCGTGTAGTATTTTTTATCAAAAACTTTATGTTCCCCACCAAGTGCACATACCTTCTGCTGTTCATTATTTTCATATAAAATAAACACCTGACGACGTCTTGCATAAAGATTCTTGATGATTTTTTCATCCTTTAAACTTAAAGAAATGACTACTTTCTCCTCTTCTCCATGTTGATTCACGGATCCTGTTCCAAGAATAATCTTTTCTTCTTCTAATGGATCTTCTACATACAATGTTGCTCTCTGCCAGTTACCGATATTTTTGTTGATGATCTCAAATGAAAACTGTTCCTCATTCTGTTTTACATCTCGTATCACAGGTACTGCCTTTCGATTTAACAAGTAACATCTATGATTTCCTGATGTTTTCTTCTACTACTGATTCTTCTGGTTTTCTACAAAGATTCTCTTC
>ENA-OQIM01000536-OQIM01000536.1-human-gut-metagenome-genome-assembly--contig:-NODE-536-length-14257-cov-1.719745_pt1 | contig 14257 bp, 19 predicted proteins | sample MGYA00242579_ERZ504744 | MGnify/ENA primary metagenome ERZ504744 (study PRJEB26092, sample SAMD00036441) | human gut metagenome | host: Homo sapiens | study: EMG produced TPA metagenomics assembly of...
AAACATTTGCCCGTCAACCCCCATCGCAGCCATCAGAAAGCGTGAAGGCGACAACCAGATTTGACCGACCATCACGGCGAGCACCAGCATGCTTCAATCCCCGCATATACGAGAATGTGATTCACCCAACGCATGGCCTTGCCGGAAAAGACATCACGTTTTTCAACCAAGGTCAGCAATCTCCACAGCGGCACCAACGCGAACTCGAAGCAAGCGACAATCAGCACTGCGGCAACCGCATACAGCCAATGCATCGAGTCGCGTCGGCATACTTGGAAGCAACGCCAGCGGATGCCGCAATCGCACTGAACTGCAGTCCGAGGCAGCATATTGCAATTATCACAATCAGCACACGCAATACGCCAATCACCATGGAACGTTTCGCTGCGGAATTCGGCATGATATCCGTCTCCTTCAATCCAATAAACCTGAATATCGATAATAATCTATCGATATTCGATATGCAAATCTTGTGAAAGTATGTTAGTCGATATTTTTCTATCGTTTTTCGATATGTACGATGACGTCCAACATATCTCAGAAAGGAATCATTATCATGCCGGAACCAGCCAACACTTCCCCATCGCAGACTTCGCAATCCCAACAATCATCGCCATTACCAGAAGCACAAGAAACCCAAGAAACACCAAAAACACAAGGGAGCCAGCCAACACATGAACCATCCGCGCATCAGGAGGAACAACCTTTGGCGAAACCCAAAATCACGCGGGAAGAAATAGCGCAACGCCCCCTCAACAAACGCGCGGTCATCACCATTGGCGCTGCATTTCTCATCACTTTCGCATTCGACCGTCTGATCTGCAGCATACCTCCGACATGGCTTATCGGATATGAACTGCCGGTTTTCTGGATCATCTGTGCTCTTACCGTAACCGCGCTGCACTGGAAAACCGCACGAAAACAAGTTCTTGTTTGGCTTGTTTTGGGAAGCATCGTCGCCATTGGCGTGTGGAATACACTCGCTCAGCCGACCTGGTGCTATTCGAGAAATGACGAGTACGCGCTCACCACGCAATTCGTTCAACCGGCGTTGCTTATGCTGCACTGTCAGCTGGTCAACGGGCGTTACGATGTTCGCCGTCCACTTCAGGTTGCCTGGAATTGGCTTACCGGCTGGTTGCAGCAGCCGTTTATTCACATTCGCGATTTTGCGGAACCGTTTTCCGTCATATTCGCAAGATTTGCAGTCGCGTCGAAGCAACGTTCGAAAGTGCGCGAAATCGGCATTGCGCTACTGATTTCCACCCCATTACTTCTGACGATCGTACCATTGCTCATCGGAGCCGATCAAATAGTTCAATATGAAGTGCTGAACGTTTTCAGTGATTTCAACCCGATGACGATCACTCTGCACATCATGTTCATCGTGTTGCCGTGGCCTTTGCTGTTCTCACTGCTTATTGGACTCGACGATGAACCCACTTCCAGGCCTCCGGAGCAACGATTCTCCCTCAGCTCGGTAACTGCGTTCGTGGTATTGGCCGTGACTTTGACTGTGTACATGCTGTTTTGCATCGTACAGATCCGGTTCCTGTTCGCAGGATTGTTCACCGATGGTTCGATCGCACTGCCAGACGGATTGACCTATAGCGAATACGCACGCGGCGGATTCTTTCAACTGCTGGCAGTCACGGCCATTAATGTGACGCTATTTGGTTTGGCGATCGCACTCGCGCCACGTACGCGCATGCTCAACGCGGCACTGGTAGCATTGCTGGCGTTAACCGCCGTCATTCTAGCTTCGGCGGCGCTTCGGTTAGGACTGTACATCAACGCATACGGTTTGACTTGGCTGCGGTACCTTTCGGCGTCATTTATCGCCCTGCTTGCGATCGCGATTCTGCTATGCCTTATTCGCCTGAAAATACGACAACTGCCATTGGCTGCAACCATGACCGCACTGCTTATCGTATGGTACGTGGCGCTCGGCTTTCAGCAACCCGAACCATATATGCGAAATCTACAATGCGGCTCATGGTATCGCAATGGCAATGGCGACAACACCGTATCAGTCGATGGTCTGACCAGCGCACTTTTTACGCAGGCTCTCGTGCATGATCACCATCAGCACCAGGAAAGCCAACATGTACAGAGGGAACCACAGCACACTGATATGCTGTGCGATCAAGCCGAATACCGGCGGCATGCACATCGAGCCGACGTATGCGCATGCCATTTGCATGCCGACGATCGCCTGCGATTTGTCTTCGCCGAAATATGCCGGCGTGGAATGAATGACGCACGGGTAGATCGGTGCGCAGCCAAGACCGACAATCATCAGTCCCATAATGGTGCCGATATTGCGAGGCAGCGGCAGCAACATGATGACGATACCGGTCAGCACCAGCGCCTGCCCCAGGCGAATCATGGCCGGATCATTAAACTTCATGGTCAGAAAACCACTCGCCAAGCGACCCACGGTGATGCCGATGCAGAACAGGCTGGCCCACATAGCCGCCGTGGTCTTATCGATGCCCTTGCCAAGCGCCATGTAGCTACTAGCCCACAGCATGGCCGTCTGCTCCAATGCGCAATAGCAGAAGAACATCACCAGGATTTCTTTGGCGCCACGAATGGCGAGCACACCTCGCACACCAAGCGGTTTGCGAGTTTCATCATTGGCCGTTCCGTCGGATTCGCCGGAAACTTCGCCCGTCTTTACCTCGGAACGCTTCTTCCACAGTGGCAGACTGAAAATAAGAATGGCGGTGAGCACAACCTGCAGTATGGAGATATAACGGTAGCCCCACGACCATCCTTGGCCGGCGCCCAAGGCGAATCCCATGATGTATGGGCCAGTCAACGCGCCAATGCCCCACATGGCGTGAAGCCAGCTCATGTGACGGCTCTCGTAGTGGATCGCCACATAGTTGTTGAGGGCCGCGTCAACGCCGCCCGCACCCAAGCCGTACGGAATGGCAAGCAGAATCAGCACCCAATAGTTAGGAGCAACGGAAAAGCCGAACAATGCCAACGCCGTCAACGCCACGGAAACCGCAGTGACCTTGCCCGCACCAAAACGCAAGGTCATACGATCGGAAAGCAACGCGGAAACAATGGTGCCAGCTGAAATCGTCATGGAAATGCCGCCAGCCCACGAAATGGGAGCACCCAAATCGACACTCATCGTCGGCCATGCGGCACCCAGTACCGCATCCGGCAGGCCAAGCTGATGAAACGCCACATAAATCACCGCAAGCAAAAGATTAACCACGCCCTACTCCCTCTTGATCGGTAGCCGCAGAAGACAATATCCGCCATTATTGTAAGCACATATAGCTACCAATCGGTAACTACTTGATTGCACTATCTACCGTAGAATCTTCAATCTTTACCACACGGGATCGCATACCATCTTCACTAAAAAATACCCTCCGAAACGTCTTGACGTAGCGGAGGGCGAGCTGACGACAACCTCGATCAGGTATCGATCTTCGAACGGTCGAAATCGTCGGCATTCTCAACGATGAACGCTTTACGCGGCGGCACGTCATCGCCCATCAGCAGACTGAAAATCTGACTGGCCTGTTCGGCGTCTTCCATACGGATACGACGCAGCATACGTGTGCGTGGATCCATAGTGGTGTCGGCCAGCTGGTCGGCGTCCATTTCACCCAGACCCTTATAGCGCTGAATGTCCTCGTTATAGCTGATGTGCTTCTTATCAAGATCAGCCAATTTGCCGGCCAGCTCATCGTCGGAATACGTGTAGATATACTCCCCCTTGTGAGCTCCGGTCAAGGCGATGCGGTGCAGCGGAGGCACGGCCGCATACACGTGACCGTACTCGATGAGCGGCGCATGTAACGGTAGAACAAGGTGAGCAGCAGAATGCGGATGTGCGCGCCATCGACATCTGCATCGGTCATCATAATGACCTTGTTGTAACGTGCTTGCTCGATGTCGAAGCTCGCTCCGGAGCCAGCGCCGACCACCTGAATGATCGCCGCGCATTCCTTGTTCGACAGCATCTGCGACAACGACGCCTTCTGCACGTTGAGAATTTTACCTCGAATCGGCAGCAACGCTTGGAAACCGGAATTACGCGCGGCTTTGGCGGTGCCAAGTGCGGAATCGCCCTCCACGATGAACAGTTCGGCCACATCGTCATTGCCTGGCTGGCAATCAGACAGTTTCGGTGGCATGGATGCCGATTCGAGCGCGTTCTTGCGTCGCGTCACCTCTTTGGTCTTACGTGCTTGGATGCGGGCGTGCATTTCGCCGACGATCTTTTCAAGCACGCGGCCGGACTGTTCCTTATAGCCACGTTTGGAGCCGGTGATCATCTCGCCGAACTGCCTGTCGGTCATTTTGCTGACGATCGGCTTGACCTGCGCGGTGCCGAGCACATCCTTGGTCTGACCTTGGAACTGTGGTTCGGCGATACGCACAGTGACGACGGCAACCAGACCTGCCAGAATATCGTCACGTTCGACTTTCATGTTGGAATCTTTGAGATTCACTTTGAGCTTACGTGCATTGTCTTCGATGGCTTTGCGAATCTGCTTGGTCAGGCCCAACAGATAGCCATCCACATGGGTTCCACCGCCCGGGGTTTCCACCACATTGACGAAGCTGCGCATGGTGGTGTCGTATCCGTTGGTCCACCGCATGGCGATATCGACGGCACAATTTCTCGTAACCTTCTGCGCGTGCAGTTCACCGCCATCGCCAACGCTTGGGTTTCCTCAACATAGGTGTCTTCGCCAGTGATACGCCAAATAGCGGAAACCGCTTCGCCTTTGGACAGGTAATCCACGAAATCCTTCACACCGCCGGTATGGCAGAATTCCTCGATACGGGAGTGGGTATACTTCGATCCCTGAGGTTGTGCCGCAACATCGGCTTCCTCGATCTGCTCCGCAGCTTCCTCGTGCCCGGCAGCGTCATGTTCAGATTCATCGCTTTCGGCAATTTCCTGCGGTTCATCACCTGCAGCATTTGCAATATCGTCGACTTCCAGCATTTCGTCGACTGATTCATCGCCGGTTTCCGGGATATTCTCATCGATAACAGTGATTTTCAAACCCGGCACCAGGAAGCTGGTCTGCCTGACGCGATCAATCAGCTGCTCGTAGCTGAATTCCGCGGTGTCGTTGAAAATCTCCGGATCAGCCAATAACGAATGCGAGTTCCCGTGGTCTTCGGACTGACCTTGCCAATGATTTCAAGCTCAGTCGGACGGTTTTTACGCGTGCGTTTGAATGGCGCATCCGGAGATGGGTGCTCCGGATCAGCATCGGTATACACACCAGGATGACCCTGATGGAATGACATATGATGCGTCTTGCCGTCACGATCCACTTCCACGTCAAGACGGGAGCTCAAACGCGTTCACCACTGACGAGCCCAACGCCATGCAAACCGCCCGAGGTCCGTACGAAGAGTTACCGAATTTCGCGCCGGCATGCAATTTGGTCAACACCACTTCCACACCGGTAAGTTTGGTTTTCGGCTCGATGTCAACAGGGATACCGCGGCCGTTATCGGCCACTTCCACGGAACCGTCGCTGTGCAACGTCACAACGATATGATTGCAGACTCCCGCAAGAGCCTCATCGACGGAATTATCGATGATCTCCCACAGGCAGTGCATCAGACCTTGGCTATCGGTGGTGCCGATATACATGCCCGGGCGCTTGCGCACCGCGTCAAGACCTTCAAGCACGGTAAGACTACCTGCGCCGTAATTGTCCTTGTCTTTCGCCATTTTCCTCATTCTGACTTGCAGTTTTGCTTCGGTTTTCATCCATAAGAACGTCTTGTAGACGTAAGAATCGAGAAATTCGATATTCTTACCGAATTTCTCGACTTCATTCACCTCTTGTTTCAATCACTGATCAAGGAAGTCACGCAGCGTCTGCGAGCGAGACGGGTGACGCAACTTCGACATGGTCTTCGACTCGATCTGGCGAATACGCTCACGGGTAACGCCATACACGCGGCCAATGTCGTCGAGCGTCTTGGGCTGGCCATCTTCCAAGCCATAACGCATCTTGATCACGCCAGCCTCACGCGGAGACAACGTTTCAAGCACCTGCCTGAACTGCTCCTGCAACAGCGAGAAGCAACCGCGTCGGACGGCGCGATGCGTCGGTGTCTTCGATCAGATCGCCGAACTCGGAATCGCCATCTCACCCAACGGCGTATGCAAGGAAATCGGCTCACGGCCGTACTTCTGCACTTCCTGCACCTTCTCGACAGGCATGTCGAGCTCGCGTGCAAGCTCATCCGGCGTGGGTTCGCGGCCAAGATCCTGCAGCATCTGACGCTGCACACGAGACAGCTTGTTGATCACTTCGACCATGTGCACCGGCACGCGAATGGTACGCGCCTGGTCAGCCATGGCTCGGGTGATGGCCTGACGAATCCACCACGTGGCATAGGTGGAGAACTTAAAGCCCTTCTTCCAGTCGAACTTCTCGACGGCGCGAATCAAACCGAGGTTGCCTTCCTGAATCAAATCCAAGAACAGCATGCCACGGCCGGTGTAACGCTTAGCCAACGAAACCACAAGTCGCAGATTGGCTTCCAGCAGGTGGTCCTTGGCACGCCTGCCATCGTTCGCAGCCCACTTGAGCTCACGCTTGCGCTTGAAGTCCATCTGGTCGGATTCGGTGTCCAGCAGGTGCTGGGCATACAGACCGGCTTCGATACGCTCGGACAGATCGACTTCCTGTTCCGCATTCAGCAGGCTCACACGACCGATCTGCTTCAGGTAATCCTTGACCGGATCAGCAGTCGCACCCGCCGCAATCACACGACGCTTCGGATTGCCGGATGGGGTCAGATTCTCATCATCATCGTCATCACGCACCACGAAAGCGCCCTTTTCCTTAGGCTCTTCCGGCTTTTTGCGTTCTTCCTCATCCTCGTCGTCATCATCTTCAGGTTCGGATTCCTCGTCGTCGTCGAGGTCATCCTCGTCATCCGAATCGACGTCATCGAGATCGGCGTCGAAATCGTCAAGATCGGCGTCGTCTACCTGAGCGTCCTCATCGTCAAGTGCATCATCCTCGAGCGACTCCTCCTTCTTGGCAGGGGCGCTCTTCTTCGCGGTAGTCTTGCGAGGGGTCTTCGTTGCGGTGGTTTTCTTCGCCGCACTCTTCTTCGTGGAGGCCTTGCGCGTGGCGGCTTTCTTCGTGGAGGTGGTCTTTTCGGTCAGATCAGCCTGTTCCATGCTTGCCGTCGTTTCCTTGGTGGCCAAACTTATCCTCCTATTGATCCTGCCTCGAAGCGTATACCACATGGACCCACTTCTGGCAAGGGCAAATCGTCAACTATGTGAGTAAACCATCTTGCAAGGACGATTATTCCCGCATAATGAGGCCTTCACGCGCAAGTCACGCCACTTTACGGCGTGTTGCCTTATGTTTCCGACGTCCAGGCAGGACCAATACGTCGTTCAACCGCCGAGCATACAATCGCCGCCAGCGAACATTGATCATCTATCGCGAGCGCGCTGATGGCTGATGCCATGGCTCCTTCCCGGCCCATCCACCACATGATGTAGCTGATCACGGCGAACGGCTGCGCCCGATATGTCTTCGGAATCATATCGATAATGTCGAACAGCATGTTGATCGCCTGATCGCAACGTTTCATGATCGGTCTGGCTGGGGGATCACGGAATGAATCGCTGAGCAGCTGTTCCAGACGCTGCGCATTACGAGACAGCTTGGGTCTTTCGGCGAAACTCATGAGAAAGTCTCGGTCGGCGTATCGTTCGTCAACGATGGCGGAAATGAGAAATACGTCACGAATGGACAGCATCCGATTGATGCCCACCGTAGTCCGCATGATCATATTCCGGTCAAGACCGCATTCGGCATGGAATTCGCCTTCCGAATGGGAAACGCTCTCGTCCGATGCCTGCGCAAGCGCGTCCATCCATATGAAAAGCGGTTCACGAATGAACGAACGCACTGTTTCGCCCACGCCGTCGGATCTGCAATCCCTTTCGAATCGGCTGATGGCTTCTTCCATTTCAGTCCCGGTGATGCGTCCGGTTTTGTTGGTTGTCATTATTCTGCCTCCTTGGCATGGTCTATCGGCTTCCTCGCTCGCCGCTTATATGGCACTATGCCCGATGAGCCGATGCGATGCCGCTTTTTTCGAGGCCTGTGGTCGGAGGATGGCTTCTTCGGCGTTTCGCAAAATGATTTCGGTACCGCAACTATTGCAATCATTGAGATTTGGTCTTGTCGAATGCCTGTGGATAACTGTTGGTATGACTAGCTCCTCCGATTTGGAACAGATTGAATCACGCATTGTTTCGTTGGTGAAGGATTTCGCATTCCTTCATGCGGACGATTCGGTTGCCTCCTCTTGCAGGCCTATTGCCGACATGGTCGCCAAGCAGGCGGTCACGTCAAGTGAGGGTGGCAAGCGGCTTCGCGCCTTGCTGACGTTGGATTCGTTCCGCGCATTCGCTTCGGAGGATGTGCGAGAACGTGATTTCGACGCGCTTCTCGATTTAGCGTGCGCGGTGGAAGTGTTCCAGACCGGTGCGCTGGTGCATGATGACATCATCGATGATTCCGATCTGCGCCGTGGCAAGCCGTCCGCGCATCGCGCATTCTCCACTGGTACGCATAGCGAGGCCATCGGCCATGGCTTGGGCATCATGCTCGGCGACATGTTGGCCACGGCAAGCGTGGACATCGCGGACAAGGTAGCTTCCAGCTCACTCATGGTTCCGATGTGGTCGCGGCATTGCTCAACATGCACCGCGAGGTCGAAGTCGGTCAAGTACTTGATTTGGCCGTAGAGCTCAATCCGTTGGACGATCCAGACGAACTGGTGGAAGCTTCATTGAACGTATTCCGCTGGAAAACCGCCAGCTACACCACCATTGCCCCACTGGAATTCGGCATGCTTGCCGCGGGTATAGGCAAAGACGATGCGAGGAAGCAGGCATTGGCAGTCGGCTTGCCTCTTGGATTGGCCTTCCAGCTTGCAGACGATCTTCTGGATGTTGTCGGTTCGAGCAGCAATACGGGCAAGCCCGTTGGAGGAGATATCCGCGAAGGCAAGCGCACGGTGCTTCTAGCCGACGCCATCAACGCGGCGAACGACACGCAGCGGCGAGAGCTCATCGACATGTGGGAGGCCGATTCGCGTTCCGAAACTCAAGTAAAACGCGCCATTGAACTATTTGAGCAAACAGGAGCCATCGAACGTTCCCGCGGTAGAATCGCGGATTTGTGGAATGAATCGAAAACAGCTATCGAAACATTGAGCCTTTCCGAATACCACGAGTCACTGCTCATCGAGCCTGCTCACGTTTCGTGCCAAGTATTCACGTCCAAACACGCGCGTGACACGCGACCTGCGTGTTTTCCAACCAACATCCGGACAGGACGCGCGTTCGTTGCACAATCCGCAAACCTCTGCTTGTAGACTACAAGTGGGAACACGTTCGAACGTGAGTTGTTTTGAAGAAGGAACCGTAGCGATCAACCATGAGTGAAGCTCCACACGCCCCTGAAGGTCAGGTCATCGAGGGCCGGTATCGGGTCGTCAGCAGAATCGCCGATGGCGGCATGGCCACGGTGTACCAAGCGGTAGACGAACGTCTGGAGCGCACGGTCGCCATCAAAATCATGCATACCCAGCTGGCGCAGGGACCGCACCGGGACCAGTTCGTGGAACGATTCCATCGTGAAGCCCGTTCGGCCGCGGCCATTGCCAATCCGCATATCGTGCAGGTGTATGACACCGGCGAATTCGACGGTCTCGATTATCTCGTCATGGAGTATGTTCACGGCGTGAACCTGCGTTACGAAATGAACCAGCAGGGTACGTTCAGCGTTCGAGAGACGTTACGCATTATTGGCGAGACATTGGATGGCCTCGCTTCCGCACATCGTGCGGGCGTGGTGCATCGCGACATCAAGCCGGAAAACATCTTGCTTAACGACCGTGGCCATGTGCAGATCACCGATTTCGGCTTGGCTAAAACGGTATCGCAGGCCACACTCTCCTCCACCGGCATACTGCTGGGAACAGCAGCATATCTAGCACCGGAAATGATTGAGAAGAATCAAGCCACACCTCAGGGGGATTTGTATTCCGTGGGCATCATGCTTGGGAGATGCTCGCCGGCAACGTGCCATTCACTTCAGATAATCCAGTAACACTGGTATTCAAGCATGTTCACGAGGATGTGCCAAGCATTGCCGCCGCTTGCAAAGGCATCAATGAAGGCGTGGCCGCATTCCTTGCCCATCTCACGGCTCGCGCGGTCGAGGCTCGTCCAGCAGACGCATCCGTTGCGTTAACCGAGCTGCAGCGTCTGCAATCGACGCTTGCGGTCAGCGATTGGCAGTATCGTCTTCCCCCGGTAGACGTCAGCGCTTCCGACAGTGCCGCGCCCGCAAATAACGGTGCGCCAACCAATGTCGGCAATCCTGTTCCTCCCGCTCCCCCGGCACCGCCGACGCAGCAATTCGATGATCGCACACGCAAGCTGGACAGGGTCAAGACGAACGCAACAACCGTCATGCCGGTGCAGCAACAGAACATCGATCCAGAAGCGACGACACGTTTCTCGCTGCCGGCAGACGGCATCGTCAATAGCCTTGACAATGCCGTCGACAGCGCTGCATCGCCAATCCCCATCGCGCAAAGCACGAATCCGGCAATACTCCAAACAGCAAATCCGCGAAAAAGCGTCGCACACCGCTCATCGTCGCAGGCGTGGTGGCGCTGCTGCTTGCATGTGGCGCCGGCGGTTGGGCATGGTGTACTATCAAGGCCCCGGCAGCTATTGGACCATGCCCCAGCCGGATGGTATGACATGCGACGCGTCCGCAGCATGCCCCATCACCAATGTGAAGTGGAGCGACTACGAGAGTCTGCTCAAGATTTCCGATATCGAATATGAGGTGTCGGAAGAGTATAGCGATTCCGTGGAGGAAGGCAATATCATCTCCACCGACCCGGCGAATGTCGCGATCGCGGCAGCAAGCGTCGTAGCCAGAAAGTCAAGGTCGTGGTCTCCAAGGGAGTCCGGCAGGCGACGGTTCCCGCCGATATTCTCGACGCGACCAGCGCATCCGGCAAGGATCCAATCAACGCACTGAAGAAGGCTGGATTCGATAATGTCGAGCAGACCGCGGCTTCTGATGACACGTATTCCATTGACGTGCCTCAAGGGGCGTTGCTGTCGTTAAGTGTGGATCCGGCGCCACATTGCCGCATAATACGACGATCACCGTCACGGTGTCGCAGGGGCCAAAGCCAGTCACTATGCCCGATATCGTCGGCAAGACGAAGGACGAGGCACAGCAGGCGCTGGATGATCTTAGACTCACCACCAATTGGACGGAATCCTTCGACGACAAGATTCCACAGGGGCAGGTGATTTCCGCTTCCGTCAACAACGGTGATACGTTGCATTGGGGAGACAGCGTCGACGTAGTGGTTTCCAAAGGACCGGAAACCATAACCCTGCCGAATTATGTGGGGCAGAAAGCCTCTGACGCCAAAGCCGCATTGGAAAAACTCGGATTCACGGTCAAGGTAAGTTCGCAGCTCACGTTGGATTCCAATCAAGACAAGAAGGTCGCTTCGCAGGATCCGGTAGGTGGCACCGAAGTGCGTCTTCGCGACGAGAACGGCATACCAACCACCATCACATTGAAGATGTATTCCTCACTGTTCTAAAAGTGCATTACCTGCTTTGCCAAACATCATGGTATAGGCATAAGGAAAGCCCCGGCTCGTGTAGTGTCGTGCCGGGGCTTTTCTCTTTGGTTTCTCAGCTGTTCGCCTGTTCGGCGGCTTTCTGAGCCTTAAGCTGTTCCTTGACTTTCTGAGCGTATTCGTTCACGTATTCCTGACCGCTCATCTTCTGAATTTCCATGGTCACGCGATCAGTCAGCGTGCGCAAATCGTCGTGCGTGATCTGGTCGGCGGGCTTCTTCTCCACGGCAATCGGTTTGCCGTAGATCACTGTGGTCTTGCCCTTACCAGGAATAATCTGACCGGGCTTCTGCAACTCGCGAGATCCGATAATGGCGGACGGAACGATTGGGCATCCGGTTTCAAAAGCAAGTCGCGCAGCTCCGGTATGACCTTTATAGAGGCGACCGTCAGGGCTACGCGTGCCCTCAATATGAATGCCGAACAGGTGGCCGTCTTCGAGGATTTCACGCGCGTGGTTCAATGCGCCAAGCGATTTCGACCCACCGGAACGATCCACGGGGAACACGCCAACCGAAGTGAACCACCACTTCTTGAACTTGCCTTTGATGCCCTTGCCTTCGAAATACTCGGCTTTGCCCATGAAATGAATCATGCGCGGACAAGTCAGCGGCAACAGCGCGTCATCGATGACGGCAAGATGATTGGCTGCGATAATGGCACCGCTTCGCGCGGAATGTTTTCAAGTCCCTTGGCAGTCGGTCCCATGCGGTGGATGGCGATCGGTCCCAGGCCTTTGACGAAAAACCAGTAGAGCATTTTTCACGATCCTCCTAGCGGATGGCCATCGTTGATTACAGTTATCAGTATGACTGACCTCAACAATAGCAATGCCGATGAAGAACGCCCAAATGCCGCGCCGAATGGTGGCGAAGGGGCTTCTTCAAATGCGGACGATTTGGATGCCGCATGGGCTGAATTCGCAAGTTCGCATGCCGACGATTTGCAGGCCGTGGAGCATTCTCGTAGCGCGAAACGTTTTGAAAAGCATGCGCAGCGCCGTGAGAAGGAGGCGTTGCTTTCGATTCAGGATTTGGATCAGGGCACGTTCACTGATGACACTCCGCAAGGTCGTGGACCGCGCGATTTCACTGGTTCCAGCTGGTTGGACACCGATAGTGTAATGGATCGTTACGGTGATGATTTCACTCCTCCGAATCCTCCATCGGTCATGTCAAGATATCGAAGTTGGTGTTTTGGGTGCTTTTGATCGCTGGTGTCGCCGGTATCATCGCATCTGCATTCATGCCTGCTTTGGCTGGGATTTTGGGATCGATTTTCGGTGTGTGCGCGTTGATTGGCGCTGCTGGATTGATCGTACAGCACAAGGGACATACACAAACCCGCCGCGATGTTTTCGATGATGGAGCTCGCGTATAGCAACATATGGAGAAGACTGCATCAGCTACGTCTTTTGTGCTCTTCTCTGTGATATTTGTCGCTGCGATACGTATAAGGCGTGTCTCGTCGTTGAGTGTTTTGACGAGACACGCCTTATACGTTCTTATGATCTGCCATTTCGCCGAATATCAAGCTTTCTTGGACTGGGCGGCGGTGATCCACTGGTCAAGCAGTGCCGAGGCCTTGCCTGAATCAACGGTTTCTTCGGCAATGGCATAGGCCGCTTTGAATCGTTCAGTCAGGCTGGCATCAGCTGGCACCTGATGGCCGTCCGCAACAATCGCGGATGCCGCGTTGAGCAGGGCGGTAGTGCGGAAAGGAACGTCCTTGCCTGCAAGGAAGTCACGGAACAGCTGAGCGTTGAGCTCCGGCTCTCCACCCTTTAAGTCAGCCACCGTCACCTTGTCGAGACCAAGCTCCACAGTCGGATCGAATTCACTCTCAGTGACTTTGCCGTTGCTGAACTCCCAGATGGACACCGGACCAGTCGGAGCCATTTCGTCAAGTCCCTCGCTTGACGTGTACACCATGCCGGTCTGTCCATTAGCCGCATATACCGCAGCCATGATCGGGCTCATTGCGCGATTGGCACAGCCCACCGCCATGTGCTTCGGCGAGGCCGGATTGGTCAGAGGTCCAAGAACGTTGAATACGCATGCATGCCGAGCGCCGCACGGACTGGCCCCACGAAGCGCATTGCCGGATGGAATGTGCGTGCGAAAGCGAATGCGATGCCGCATTCGTTGCCGACCTCAGCAACCTGTTCCGGTTCCAGATCGAGCGGCAGTCCCAGCGCCTCGAAGCAATCGGCAGTGCCGCACTTGGAAGAGGCTGCACGATTGCCGTGCTTCACGACTTTCGCTCCGGCTGCGGCAGCCACCACCGCGCCCATGGAAGACAGATTCACCGTCGCGGCGCCGTCTCCACCGGTACCGACGATATCGGTGGTCTCACCGTCGATATCAAGTTTGATGGCATGGGAGACCATGGCCTTGGCCGCTCCACGCACCTCATCCGGAGTCAAGCCAAGCTGCTGCTGGGTTGCCAGAACCGCACCGACGGCCGCCGGATTAGCGTTGCCGTTCATGAGTCATCGACGAACACTCGGATTCCTCGGCAGCTCAGA
>ENA-OQIM01000538-OQIM01000538.1-human-gut-metagenome-genome-assembly--contig:-NODE-538-length-14222-cov-1.406031_pt1 | contig 14222 bp, 22 predicted proteins | sample MGYA00242579_ERZ504744 | MGnify/ENA primary metagenome ERZ504744 (study PRJEB26092, sample SAMD00036441) | human gut metagenome | host: Homo sapiens | study: EMG produced TPA metagenomics assembly of...
TGCTGGATTACAAAGACCTGATACCCTGTTGTACCGGAATGATCCAAAAAGAAGTGGCCGAACGCATTGCCGCCGGTCCCGGAAGCAAGACATACGGCATTCTCAGTATCCTGATACAAGCCTGGTACAAAGTAGAATACCTGTTCACCGTACACGAACATGTATTCAATCCGCCTCCCAAGGTGAAAAGTGCGGTCATCCGTATGACACGCAATGAAACGACGGAACTGGGATGCAATGAAAAATTGTTCAAGCTCATTGTAAAAACAACATTCAACCAACGGCGTAAAACTTTGAGAAATTCTATTTCTTCCATTTTAGACAAAGAGAATCCATTGAGCGCAGACCTGATTTTCAACAAACGCCCGGAACAGTTGTCTGTATCAGAATTTATCGAACTGACTAACAGAGTGGAAGCGGCACTGAAAAATAAAACGGATATAGTTTACAGTAACGATATCGCCCGAAAAGGAACAAACTAGAAAGAATAACACCTATTTATTATATTAACGGAAGAGTAGGATGAATAAAGAGGAATTAGAAAAAGTAGAGCAGCTGATCGAGCAAAAAGACTCAGAGCAACTTAAGGACTTGCTTGCCGGTCTACATCCTGCCGACATAGCAGAGCTCTGCAATGAACTGGATGCGGGAAGAAGCACGGTTCATATACCTGTTACTGGACAATGAGACTGCGCCGACGTCCTTATCGAAATGGACGAAGACGCCCGTAAGGAATTCCTGGAAATCCTTCCCTCTGAAACAATCGCCAAACGGTTCGTTGACTACATGGATTCGGATGATGCCGTGGACATTATCCGTGAAATGGACGAGGACAAACAAGAAGAAGTCCTCTCACACATTGAAGACATAGAACAAGCCGGAGACATTGTCGATTTGTTGAAATATGACGAAGACACTGCCGGTGGATTGATGGGTACCGAATGGTAATCGTAAACGAAAACTGGAGTATGCCCGAATGTCTGAAGGAAATGCGCATCCAGGCGGAAGATATGGACGAAATCTATTATGTATATGTAGTAGACGATGACCAGCGGCTGCGCGGTGTGTTCCCGTTGAAGAAAATGATCACCAGCCTTCCGTATCCAAAGTGAAGCACGTGATGAGGAAAGAACCGATATCCGTCCATGTAGATACCCCTATAGACGAAGTGGTACAAACCATTGAAAAATATGACCTGGTCGCCGTTCCGGTAGTGGACAGTATCGGACGCCTGGTAGGACGGATTACGGTAGACGATGTGATGGACGAAGTACGTGAACAGGCTGAACGCGACTACCAGCTGGCATCAGGTTTGTCACAAGACGTGGAAACAGACGATAATGTATTCCGCCAGACTACAGCCCGTCTGCCCTGGCTGCTCATCGGCATGATAGGCGGAATAGGCAACTCCATGATTCTGGCAACTTTGACAGTACTTTTGCCGCACATCCCGAAATGGCCCTCTATATCCCCCTTATCGGCGGAACAGGCGGTAACGTAGGAACACAGTCCTCGGCACTTATCGTACAAGGACTGGCAAACAGCTCGCTGGATGCCCAAAACACCTGGAAACAAATAGTAAAGGAATCTGTAGTGGCCGTAATCAATGCTACTATTATTTCCATGCTGGTATATATCTATAATTTCATCCGTTTCGGGGCAAGTGCACCGTGACTTATTCGGTTTCATTCAGCCTGTTTGCAGTAGTCATGTTCGCTTCCATCTTTGGGACCCTGGTTCCTATGACACTGGAAAAACTAAAAAATAGATCCGGCCATCGCTACAGGTCCGTTCATATCCATCACCAATGACATTATAGGTATGATGCTTTATATGGGCATCACCGTATTACTATCCTGACACGTTTCACTACAGATTACATAGATTGAAATTCAGAGAAAAACAGATTCACACAGAAACCGGCAAAGAATCACAATAAAAGAGAATCTGTATGAATCTATGTAATCTGCAGTGCATTTATCCCCCTTGATTCTCCTATTTTCTCCACTTTTAAGGATTTCCTAAAAAAATCGGGAAAAACAGTATGAAGTTCTAATTTATTTCTTTTAATTTGTAAATTGTTGTTATAACAAAAACGCTTACTTTAAAAATCTATACGATGGACTCGAATGAAACTATCCGCCCTTTAACCGAAGTTCCAGTGGAACAGACATCTGAAACTTTGGTATCATCTTCCGCTACTGCAGAAGAAAATAACGCTAACGTATGTACCTAAACAAACGAAAGAAGAGGTCATCGAAACGTTTAAAAGAAATCAACGAAGACGCTGCAATGCAGACAAACAAGAGTTGGATTTATTGAAACAGAACTTCTACAAGCTGCACAAGGCTGAGCAAGAAGCCGCCCGTAAGGCATTTATTGATGGCGGAGGTGCTCCTGAGGCATTTATTCCCCAACCGGACGATACTGAAAGCCGTTTCAAAGATATCATGAGCTCTATCAAAGAGAAAAGAAGCGCCATACAAGCAGAACAAGATAAAGAAAAAGAAGATAACCTGGTGAAAAAGCTCGCCATTATCGACCGCTTGAAAGAACTTGCCGAATCTCCCGAAGATGCCAACAAAGCATACAATGAATTCAAGAAACTGCAACAGGAATGGAACGATATAAAACAGGTGCCGGCTGCCAAAGTCAATGAACTATGGAAAAATTATCAGCACTATGCAGAAAAGTTCTATGACTTGATAAAATTGAACAACGAATTCCGTGAGTATGATTTTAAAAAGAACCTTGAAATAAAGACTCATCTTTGTGAAGCCGCAGAGAAATTGGCTGATGAAGAAGATGTGATTTCCGCTTTCCATCAATTACAAAAGTTACATCAGGAATTCCGGAATACGGGTCCTGTTGCAAAAGAATTGCGCGAAGATATCTGGACCCGGTTCAAAACCGCCTCTACAGCCGTAAACCGTCGTCACCAGCAACATTTCGAAGCCTTAAAAGAAAAAGAGCAACGTAACTTGGATGAAAAGACCGTAATCTGTGAAATTGTGGAAGCAATGGAATACGATACGTTCACTACCTTCCAAGACTGGGAAAACAAAACTCAGGAAATCATTGCTTTGCAAGCCAAATGGAAAACAATTGGTTACGCACCTCAAAAAATGAACGTGAAGATATTCGAACGTTTCCGTGCCGCTTGTGATGAATTTTTCAAACGCAAAGCCGAGTTCTTCAAGTCCATCAAGGAAAGTATGGCAGGCAATCTGGAAAAGAAGAAAGCATTATGTGAAAAAGCAGAAGCACTAAAAGAAAGCACAGACTGGAAAGCAACTGCTGATATTCTAAGCAAATTACAAAAGGAATGGAAAACAATTGGTCCTGTACCTAAAAAGTATTCGGATGCCGTATGGAAACGATTCATTGCCGCATGTGATTATTTCTTCGAGCAAAAGAACAAGGCAAACTTCTTCACAACGCTCAGTTGAACAGGAAAACATGGTTCAGAAAAAGGCGATCATTGAAAAGTTAAATACAATTGACGCACAGGAAACACCGGAAGAAGATGCCGGAAACACCATTCGAGAATTAATGAAAGAATGGAATAGCATCGGTCATGTACCGTTTAAAGAGAAAGATAAATTATACAAGCAATATCATGGTGTCATTGATAAGTTGTTTGACAAGTTGAATCTTTCCGCATCACAGAAAAAATTAAGTAACTTTAAATCAAGCATCAGTAAGGAAGGCAACCTTTATCGTGAACGCGAAAAACTGGTTCGTGCTTACGAAAACATGAAGAATGAAATTCAAACATACGAGAACAATTTGGGCTTCTTGACCAGTTCTTCCAAAAAAGGTAGCAGTTTGGTTACGGAAATGAATCGTAAAGTGGAAAAACTCAAGGCAGACCTAGAATTGATCTTAAAAAAAATAGAGGTGATTGACCAATCAATGAAAGACGAATAAAAACAGTTATAAAAAGAGTTTAATGCAAATGCGTTAGACTCTTTTTTTACTAACGTACTACTGATTTTTTGCACCTTTTTCATCCTGCGTGTTTTCATGGCCTACTAAAAAAGACAAATAGAACAATTGAGAGAAAGCAAAACCCCGAATTACTCCCGGATTGGCGTTGCATTGTTTTCGGACTGCCCCGCTTTTTCATGAGTCTTACGGAAAAATAGAGAGTTGACACCAATTTTGATTGGTCTATTTTTAAGATAGCTAGCCCAAAATGAAAAAAGTTCTTCTAAAATTGCAATTTTAGAAGAACTTTGTCTTTAATAAGTGGTTTATGTGTTGGGATACCAGGATTCGAACCTGGAAAAACAGGACCAGAATCTGTTGTGTTACCATTACACCATATCCCAATTTTCCTATCAAAACACCCGTTTTGATTTTGACGCTGCAAAGATACGTTTTTTTATTTTAATCCACAAATTTTTGAAGCTTTTTTTTCTAATCAAGATTCTTTTTTCTCCATTTGCTTTCTTTTCCAGCCTTCCTTATCCTTCTTGACCGTGTATCTTCACTCTAGGCTTAACATAACAATAAAAAGATTCTCTAACTAAAAAAAACAAAAACCGAATATATTTAATGCACATTTTTTTCGCTAGAATGAGAAAACCAAGTATCTTTGTGCATTGTTGTAAATACATATATTAGAATAATCAGTTGTTAATAACATTATAATGAACGAAGCAGAGACTTTAGTAAAAAAAATAACAGAAGGCATTCAAGAAAAGAAAGGTAAAAACATTGTAATAGCGGACCTCACCGCCATTGATGATACCATTTGCAGCTATTTCGTAATCTGTCAAGGTAATTCCCCAAGTCAAGTTATAGCTATCGTTGACTCAGTCAAGGAATATGTACATAAAGAAATAGATGACAAGCCTACGGGAATAGACGGACTGAGAAACGCAGAATGGGTTGCAATGGACTACAGCGATGTACTGGTACATGTCTTTTTGCCGGAAACAAGAAATTTTTATAATCTGGAACATTTATGGGCAGATGCCAAACTGACCCAAATTCCTGATCTAGACTAATCCAATACAGAATCAAAATGAGTGAAAATACCAATAATAGACCAAAGATAAACATGCCACGCTTCAATTTGAGTTGGCTGTATGTTATCATTGCCATGAGTTTTGCCATCCTCTATTTTCCAATCAAGAAGGAGGAATTGACAAACAAATAACATATACCGAGTTTAAAGATATGATAAACAAGGGATATGCCAATAAAATAATTGCATACGATGACAATACGGTAGAAATGTACATTAAACCGGAATTTGTTAAAGATGTATTTAAAAATGACTATAAAAAAGTAGGGCGTAACCCAGCATTGAACGTAGAAATAGGTTCCATGGAGTCATTGGATAAATTCATGGAAAAGGCACAGGAAGAAGGTCACTTTACCGGATCTATCAGTTATGAAAAGAAACGCGACTACTTCGGCGCATTATTTTGGAATATCGCTCCGTTTTTACTATTGATCGGTATCTGGATGTTTGCCATGCGTCGCATGAGCGGCGGAGCAGGGGCCGGAGGCGCCAATCCGTTCAACGTAGGCAAAAGCAAAGCTCAGGTATACGAAAAAGGAGACAAGACTAACCGGATTACTTTTAAAGATGTAGCCGGACAAGCGGAAGCTAAACAAGAAGTGGAAGAAATTGTAGAGTTTCTGAAACAACCTCAGAAATACACGGAGTTGGGAGGTAAGATACCTAAAGGCGCTTTACTGGTAGGCCCTCCGGGAACCGGTAAGACTTTGCTGGCAAAAGCTGTTGCCGGTGAAGCAGATGTACCTTTCTTTTCGCTTTCGGGTTCCGACTTTGTGGAAATGTTCGTTGGAGTAGGTGCATCCCGTGTACGTGACTTGTTCCGCCAGGCGAAAGAGAAAGCTCCTTGTATTATATTCATTGATGAAATTGACGCAGTAGGACGTGCCCGTGGCAAAAATCCAAGCATGGGTGGAAATGATGAACGCGAAAATACATTAAACCAATTATTGACAGAAATGGATGGTTTTGGTTCAAATAGCGGTGTGATCATTTTGGCCGCTACCAACCGTGCGGATATATTGGATAAAGCATTATTGCGTGCTGGTCGTTTTGACCGCCAGATTCATGTTGACTTACCCGACTTAAACGAACGTAAAGAAGTATTTGGAGTACATTTGAAGCCTTAAAGCTGGATGAAAGTGTCGATCTGGATTTGCTCGCCCGTCAAACTCCGGGATTCAGTGGGGCAGATATTGCCAATGTATGTAATGAAGCAGCACTGATCGCCGCCCGCCATGGTAAGAATGCGGTTGGGAAACAAGATTTTCTAGATGCTGTAGACCGTATTATCGGTGGTTTGGAAAAGAAAACCAAAATCATGACTGCCGAAGAAAAGCGTACTATTGCTTTACACGAAGCCGGTCACGCTACGCTGTCTTGGTTTTTGGAACATGCCAATCCTTTGATTAAGGTAACCATTGTTCCCCGTGGACGCGCATTGGGAGCCGCATGGTATTTGCCCGAAGAACGGCAGATCACAACCAAAGAACAAATGCTGGATGAAATGTGTGCCACTTTAGGGGGACGTGCAGCCGAAGAGCTGTTCACCGGACATATTTCAACCGGTGCCATGAACGATTTGGAACGTGTGACAAAACAATCATATGGAATGATTGCTTACGCCGGAATGAGTGAAAAGTTACCCAACTTATGTTATTACAGCAACGATGAATACTCTTTCAGCAAGCCTTACAGCGAACGTACAGCCGAACTGATTGACGAAGAAGTGAAAAGAATGATCAACGAACAATATGATCGGGCAAAGGCAATATTGTCCGAACATAAAGATGGTCACAACGAGCTGGCCCGTCTGTTGGTTGAAAAAGAAGTAATTTTCGCCGAAGACGTGGAACGCATTTTTGGCAAACGTCCCTGGACCTCACGTTCAGAAGAAATTATGGCTTTAGAAGCTACAGTAAAACCAGTAGAAGTAACCGAAGATTTTGAAGAGAAGAAATCTTCAGATTCTGAGGAAAAGGAAAAAAAAAGAAGCATAACATTGTAGAAAGATCTGTCAATCATAATCATGTCATTCTGAATGATATAAAGAGTCTGTAGTAATCCAAATACGGGTTCTTCATTATCACTCAGAATGATTAAACAACAGATCTTCTATTTTGATTTTTTGAATCACTTAAGACTAACGACCGTGAAAAGCAATTTCTTACAACGTGCCATAACCGGAATTATTTTCGTTGCAGTACTGATAGGCTGCATAGTGGTGGGGCTGTTTCTTTCGGTATCCTATTTGCCATTATCAGCGCATTGGCTATCAATGAATTCTGTAATTTGGTCAATCATGTAGAAGGAATACAAGTAAATAAACGCATATGTATTCTCAGCGGAATTTTTCTTTTCCTGTGCTTTTTTTATTTTGGAATAGATCCTTCACAAACAGGTATATTTATTCCTTATCTGGCTTTATTCATCTACCTGATGGTCAGCGAACTTTATTTGAAAAAAGAAAACCCTCTGAACAACTGGGCATACGCCATGCTAAGCCAAATGTACATCGCTCTGCCATTTGCTTTGTTGAATGTATTGGCTTTCCACTCGGACGAAACAGCGAGTATTTCACAATACAATGCTATTCTCCCACTATCTATTTTTATTTTTAACTGGGTGAATGATACGGGGGCTTATTGCACGGGGATGCTGTTTGGCAAACACAAACTGTTCGAGCGTATTTCCCCTAAAAATCGTGGGAAGGTTCTATCGGTGGCAGTGTATTCTGCATCATATCCTCCTTCATACTGGCTCATTTCTTTCCCTTCATGTCCACCGAGGTATGGATTGGACTAGCATTAACAGTAGTAATATTCGGTACCTGGGGTGATTTGACGGAATCTTTTATTGAAGCGCCGTTTAGGTATCAAAGATTCGGGTAATATTTTGCCGGGACATGGTGGAATGCTCGATCGTTTCGACAGCGCAATCCTCGCTATCCCTGCAGCAGTAGTCTATTTGTATGTAGTTTCTTTATTTTAATTCCGCCAGATCCAAAAGATTAAAATCAGGCGTACTCTTGTCAGTAAGCGGGTAAGAGAAGATATATGTTTTTTCTTCACCGCCTACAGGACGTACCAGCACCTTTAATCCTTTTAATTCACTGTTTTCCGGTGAGTAACTTCCTAATTGAAAGAAACCAGACCAGGTACCAACGTCCTTGGCTGCCATTATTGTTATAGCGGAGTTCCAAATGCGCATACCCGTCATTTACCAAAGGAATCATCTCATTGACAACCAGATTGAGAATAGGCCTTTGGGGATTGGGAAAATTCAGCATAAAACGCACATTCATATACTCATTGGAAAACCATATATTTTTAATCTGCACTTTCATATTTCCTATACTATCCATATTATCAGGATTCAGTCCGATAATATCTTGAACAGGTACCATGGCATAGTCATTCAAACGGATATCATAGGCAAAACCACTCTCACCAGCTTCTAGAAAGGTATAACTTCCAAAGATACGCTCTCCCGTCTTCAAATCCCGGTAAGGTACAGCATTCTGTACCACCCACAATTTCTCTCCATTATCCAATATAAAATAAGGAGCGTCATACTGAGGTTGCTTTTCTACTGTAGCCATAGCTATAGTTACTGTACTATCGGGATAACTTCGTCATTGCCACAAGCTGAAAAGGCGAATACTCCGCTAAAAAGAAGTACCGCCCCTAACAATCGATGAAAAAGAATATTTCATTATTTTCCGGGGTTTAGGTATTTACCCGAAAGAACAAAAAAACAGCGTGAAAAGTTTATTTCTTCAGTAAGGCCACCATCTTGCGTGCCGCTGCCTCCGAAGCTCCTGCCGGACCTAAAATTTGAATTATACGATCATACTCTTCCAACATCTTATTCCTATATACCTTATTATATAGAAGAGCTTCCAACTCCGAACGTACATTATCTACCGTCATCGTATCGGCTACCAGTTCACGCACCACTTCCTTATCGGCTACCAGATTAACCAACGAAATATATTTCACTTTTAGAATATGCCGGCGAAGAAAAGCGATAAACGTCCCTACCGGAGTATAGTAACACACCACTTGAGGAACACGGAAAAGAGCTGTTTCCAAAGTTGCAGTACCCGAAGTCACCAATGCCGCCTGCGCGTGCTGCAACAGCCTGTAAGTCTGTCCGAAAATGATTTTAACCGGTACATTCGGATTTATATAACCCGCATAATAGGCAGTCCATCCCCGGAGCCCCTGCCAACACCAATTGATAATCTTTGGTAAACGGAGCAGCAGCTCCAGCATCATCGGTAGGTTGTCTTTGATTTCCTGTTTCCGGCTGCCCGCCAACAATGCGATAACAGGCTTTTCGGACAAACCATTATCCGCCACAAATTCCGGAAACCCATCCGGATGTTTCTTACAATAAGCATCCACTGCATCTACACAAGGATTACCCACATAATGAACAGGGTACTGATGTCCGGCAAAAAACTCAATCTCAAAAGGCAGGATAGAAAACAATTCGTCCACATCCCGCTTGATATTTTTAATCCTATACTCTTTCCAAGCCCATATTTTAGGAGAAATATAATAGTAGACAGGTATTTGCGTCTGCTTCTTTATAAACTCGGCTATTTTTCAGGTTAAAGCCAGGATAATCCACCAGAATCACTACATCAGGAGCCCAACGAACAATGTCCTGCTTACATTCTTTCATATTCCGAAAGATAGTACGCAAATGCAACAACACCGGGATAAAACCCATATAAGCCAGTTCTTTGTAATGCTTCACCCGCGTTCCACCAACAGCCGTCATCAAGTCCCCGCCAAAGAAACGGAATTCTGCTTCCGGATCTTCCTGTATCAAGGCACACATCAAATTAGATGCGTGCAAATCGCCTGATGCCTCGCCTACTATCAAATAGTATTTCATACTTCCAGATTCCAGTTTTTCAACTCATTCATCATCCCATAAGCGGTCACATCAATTTGGGTAGGAGTTACCGCCACATACCCATGCCCTAATGCCCAGTGGTCCGAATCTTCCGCTTCCGGTTCATAGTTATCAAACTCTCCGGTCAGCCAGAAATACTCTCCACCCCGAGGATGCAGACTACGCTTCCATTCATTAATCCAAGCCCCATTCGTCTGACGGCAGATGCGTACCCCTTTCAAAGAAGCCGTATCCGGAAAGTTCACATTCAAGCAAATACCAAAGGCAAGCCATGCTCCAGGACCTGCTCAGTAATACGGCGTATATAAGGCAGCGATGAAGAGAAATCAGCATCCGCAAAATGATTACATAATGAATATCCGATAGAAGAAATCCCCTTCAGGCACCCTTCAATCACTACCCCCATCGTACCGGAATAATGCACATTCACTGAAGAATTATCACCGTGGTTTATTCCACCTATCACCACATCGGGACGACGGGGAACAACTGTATGCAATGCCAGTTTCACACAATCTACCGGTGTACCCGTACATTTATACACAGTCAAGTCCTCCTCTTCACGTACCTTGTAATACCGCACAGGATGTTCGGAAGTGATCGCCCCCGAAGCTCCCGAACGAGGACCATCCGGCGCCATTACGATCATTTCACCCACTCCACGCAACCCACGTATCAACTCATTCAATCCCTTAGCTTCCACGCCGTCATCATTTGACAGCAATATCAACGGTTTTTCTCTCTTCATATTTTTCCACTCTTTTTCTCGGAGCGTAAAGATACAACTCTTTGCCGGAACTACCCCTCGCCAGAAAAGAAAATTATCTTAATGTTCTACAACCCAGTGCTAAAAATAGAATAGAATTGAATGAAAATTTCTATCTTTGCCGCCGTTGAGTTATTAACAAAACCAATGAGTTATCAACAGTTTTGCTAATGTCTGCCGTTTTTTATAGGTACAATCACCTATTATTTGTTACTTCGCAGCGAGAAAAACTGATTAATATGGGAAAAATTATTGCTTTAGCCAATCAAAAAGGTGGCGTAGGTAAAACTACCACAACGATTAACCTCGCAGCTTCTCTGGCAACGCTGGAGAAAAAAGTGCTGGTTATTGATGCAGACCCTCAGGCCAACGCATCATCAGGATTGGGTGTGAACATCAAAGAGGTAGAATGCTCTATCTATGAATGTATTATCAACGAAGCCGATATACGGGAAGCAATTTATACCACCGACATTGACGGACTCGACATTGTATCTTCACACATCGACCTGGTTGGCGCAGAAATAGAAATGTTGAACCTGGAAGACCGCGAGAAGATCATGAAAAAGTATTAGCCCCCATGCGGGACGAATATGACTATATCCTGATAGACTGCTCCCCGTCATTAGGCTTGATAACGATCAATGCGCTGACAGCAGCCGATTCAGTAATTATCCCTGTTCAATGCGAATATTTTGCATTAGAGGGCATCAGCAAATTGCTGAATACCATTAAGATTATTAAATCGAAACTGAATCCTTCACTGGAAATAGAAGGCTTCCTGCTGACAATGTTCGATTCACGTCTGCGTCTGGCCAACCAGATTTATGATGAAGTGAAACGCATTTTCAAGAATTGGTATTCAAGACAATTGTACAGCGTAACGTCAAACTGAGCGAAGCTCCCAGCCACGGCATTCCTGCAATATTGTATGATGCCGACTCTACCGGAGCCAAGAATCATTTGGCATTGGCACAAGAAATTATAACACGTAACAGTAAGTAAACAATGGCAGTACAGAAAAAATTTGCTTTAGGACGCGGGCTTGACGCACTGATCTCGACCGAAGAAGTAAAGACAGCCGGCTCATCTTCTATCAATGAGATAGAACTGAGCAAAATATCCGTCAACCCTAACCAACCGCGCCGTGAATTTGATCCGGTGGCGTTACAGGAGTTGGCTGACTCTATTGCCGAAATTGGTATCATCCAACCCATTACGTTGCGTCAACTGAGTGAAGACTCTTACCAGATCATAGCCGGAGAACGTCGTTACCGCGCCTCCATACAGGCAGGACTTAAATCTATTCCGGCATACATCCGCACAGCCGATGACGAGAATGTAATGGAAATGGCGTTGATTGAAAATATTCAGCGTGAAGATTTGAATTCATTGGAGATTGCACTGGCTTATCAACATTTATTGGAACAATATGCATTGACACAGGAACGGCTGAGCGAACGTGTCGGAAAAAAAACGTACCACTATCGCCAATTATCTGCGTCTGCTGAAACTTCCGGCTCAGATTCAAGTAGCATTGAAAAACCGCGAAATAGACATGGGACACGCCCGTGCCTTATTGTCCTTAGATGATCCTAAGACCCAAATACGTATCTTTAATGAAATACAGTCACAAGGCTATTCTGTCCGCAAAGTGGAAGAAATTGTCAAGGCACTGAGCAGTGGCGAGACAGTGGACAGCGGTGGGAAGAAGATCAACCAAAGGTTCCAAACTATCCGAGGAATACACTTTGCTGCAAAGCCATCTCTGCGGATTCTTCGGTTCAAAAGTACAGCTTTCATGCACAGCCAAAGGAAAAGGCAAGATCAGTATTCCGTTCAACAACGAAGAGGACTTGGAACGAATCATGGAAATATTGGATTCACTGAAAAAGAAAGAATAAAGCGTTATTACTACATTGAAAAGAAAAACATCCACATATAAAGTGTTTACATTCATGCTTTTATGCCTTATGATGCTGGAAGCCTGAATGTTCACGCCCAAAAGGCACGCAACCGCCGTATGGGTATAAAGGCAGATTCTATCATACAAGTCAAAGATTCACTTGTCATTGACAGCCTAAAATTGTTGGAAGAACGACAAAAGATAGAAAATATGGAAGCACCTGTTGATACTGCCGCTTTAGTCCGCAAAAATGATTCCATACAGAAAGCAATGGCTGCCGAAACAAAACCCCGATTTATTCCGAACTCCAACCGTGCCATCTGGCTGGCGTTGGTAATTCCCGGCGGAGGACAGATATACAACCGTAAATATTGGAAACTGCCGATAGTATATGGAGGATTTGTGGGATGTGCATATGCGCTGACCTGGAACAACAGAATGTACAAGGACTATTCGCAAGCCTATCTGGATATTATGGACGATGACCCTAATACCAAAAGCTACGAAGACTTCCTGCCTCATGGCGTGAGTGCGGAAGGTATGGAGGATACCTTTAAAAAACGAAAAGATTTTTATCGCCGATATCGGGATTTAAGCATATTCTGTTTTATCGGTGTATATATACTATCTGTCATAGACGCATACGTGGATGCTGAACTATCTGATTTTGATATATCCAAAGACTTAGGTCTTCAAATACAACCTGTTATTTTTAATGATGGCCGGAGCAGGATACCTAATACAATAGGCCTGCAATGCAGCTTCAAATTTTAATCGCATGAAAACTTTTTAATTGGTTTATTTACATTTATAGGAACAACGGGAATCAACGCACAAACCCAAAGTATTACCGTTCACTCGCAAACTACAGGAAAAGAAGAAATTATTGATGTTCCTGAAAGTATGCAGTCAGAAATGGACAGTCTTTACTGGGACTGGCAATCTAAGAATTACATCACATTGGGAGAGAACTGCACAATGGCCTCTACCAACCTGTTGTAAGTGATTCCATCTATATGGATCGTCTGTCACGTATCCCCTCTATCATAGAAATGCCTTACAACGAGGCTGTACGCAAATTCATTGATATGTATGCCGTCCGTCTGCGCAATAAAGTATCCTTTATGCTTGCGGCAACCAATTTTTATATGCCTATCTTTGAAGAAGCACTTGATTTATACGACCTTCCTCAAGAACTGAAATATCTGCCGGTTATAGAATCTGCCTTAAATCCTGTTGCAGTTTCCCGCCAGGGAGCTACCGGTTTGTGGCAGTTTATGCTGGGTACAGGAAAAATATACGGGCTGAAAAACAATAGTCTGATAGACGAAAGGCGGGACCCGGTCAAATCAACTTGGGCGGCGGCACGTTATCTGAAAGACTTATATGACATCTATCAAGACTGGAACCTGGTATTGGCAGCTTACAACTGCGGGCCAGGCACTATCAACAAAGCCATACGCCGTGCCGGAGGAGCCACAGATTATTGGACAATCTACAACTACCTGCCCAAAGAAACCCGTGGGTACGTTCCTGCTTTCATTGCAGCAAACTACATCATGACTTATTATTGCGAACATGACATCTGT
>ENA-OQIM01000539-OQIM01000539.1-human-gut-metagenome-genome-assembly--contig:-NODE-539-length-14212-cov-1.826198_pt1 | contig 14212 bp, 22 predicted proteins | sample MGYA00242579_ERZ504744 | MGnify/ENA primary metagenome ERZ504744 (study PRJEB26092, sample SAMD00036441) | human gut metagenome | host: Homo sapiens | study: EMG produced TPA metagenomics assembly of...
GTCCGAATCGCAGCGTGCGCTCGATGTGGTGGCGAAGATTGCCGGACGTCCTGCCGATATTAAACGTGTCGGCCCGGCGTCCCTTGATTTGTGCAAGGTGGCCGACGGTACGTACGATGCGTATTTCGAACCGCACTTGCATGAGTGGGACGTACCTGCCGTGTCTGCTGGTGCTGTGGTGATTTGGGAGGCGCAAGGCCATCTGACCCAGTGGAATGGCGAAAGCGTTCACTGCGCCAGGAGAACGATGTGATGGCCACCAATGGTCTGATCACCAATGATCTGAGCCAGTATTTGGCATAGTGTTGCATGCTGCGCCACACCTGATATAAGGTGTGGCGCAGCGTTTTTTTGCAGGTTTGCAACCGGAAGTTACAGGGAGGAATGTCATGCCTCAGGAATTTGAACAGGCTCAATCCGCATCCGCAGGCCAAGAGGTGGGTGACATTGTCGAATCCGCCGGCGTACAAGTCGACGGAACCGCTGATGCGTTGGATGCCGTGCTTGACGATATCGAATCGGTGCTCGAGTCCAATGCTGAGGAATATGTCGGTAGTTTCGTGCAAAAAGGCGGCGAGTGATGCCGCAGCTGCGAGACAGCGGCAATCATTCCTCGTCACCGCTTGATGCGGGAACGTTGCGTGAGGTTCATTCTTTCGCTCGTATTTTCGGCATTGAAACGGAATACGGCGTCAGTGTGACCGGTGCGGATGTGCCATGCGACGCCAGCCAGACGGCAATGATGATGTTCCAGCCGATCGTTGCCTCCGCGCGATCGACCAATACGTATATTGAAAACGGGTCGCGACTGTATCTTGATGTCGGATCGCATCCTGAATATGCCACGTCCGAGGCCTGCGATCCCATGGACGCCCTTGCCGTGGATGCGGCCGGCGAACTGGTGATGCGCGATCTTGCGTTGGACGCCCAGCAAAGGCTTCGAGCCACGCATGGGCCACGTGCCACAGTGCATGTGTTCAAAAACAATGTGGATTCCGCCGGGCATTCCTTCGGCTGCCATGAAAACTATCTGGTACGTCGTTTTGTGCCGTTGGACGTCATCGAACACGAATTGCTGCCGTTCCTGATTACCAGGCAGCTGTTCACTGGCGCAGGCAGGGTGACGGAATCGGGTTTCCAGATCACGCAGCGTGCCGATTTTCTGGATGAGGCTGTTTCATCGGCGACCACAAGATCGCGTCCAATGGTCAACACGAGGGATGAGCCGCATGCCGATCCCGACGCCTTCCGAAGGCTGCATGTGATCATCGGCGATTCAAACCGTTCTCAATGGGCCACGATGATGAAGCTGGCCACCACGCATCTGGTGCTGTGCGTTATCGAACAGGCGGGGCGTGAAGGACGTGAGTCGGGATTCTCGCGGTTCGCGTTCGCGGACGCTGGTGCCGCAAACCGTGCGGTCAGTCGCGATATGAGCGGCGTGAATGCTTCGTTTGCCATGGCCGATGGATCGACGTTGCAGGGTGGTGCCGTAGCCATGCAGGAACGTTATCTACAGGCTGTGGAACAGTTCGTGGATGAGCATCCGGAAGTGGCTTCGTCGTTGCCTCGCACCGATGTGCACGATGTGCTTCGCCAGTGGCGCAATACGTTGGAAGCGTTCCGTTCCGGCAATGCAAATGCTTTGGGAGACAGAGTGGACTGGGTGTGCAAGTACCGCCTGTTTGAAGCGTTACGTGCCCGTTCCAGTGCGGATCTTCCGCTGAGCAAGCTGGAACAGTTGGATCTGGACTATCATGACGTGGCCAATGGCGCGTTGTATGCGTCGTTGCTTCGCGTGGTGCCTTGCGTTCGCTGATTGACGGTCGTGAGGCGCAAAAGGCGCGTACCATGCCGCCGGCGGATACTCGTGCCGCATTGCGCGGCAGATTCGTCAGTGCGGCCAAATCGCATGGCGCGCAGTATTCCTGCGATTGGACCAGACTATCGTTGCATGCGCCGCGGAAGATGGATATGGTGCTGCTGGATCCGTTCCAATGCAGGGAGAATGAGGATTTCCAAGCCATGATTGGCGCTTTGGAGTAAGCGATGGTGGCAATGGGAAACGTCGATGGGAGTGGGGTGTGGCCGACAGGCTTCGGTCACACCCCACTCCCATATCGGTATGTTCTCCTGAATTGTTTTGCGATTGCGCTGCGGTCGCTTTCGTTTTTGATTGGCTTGAATCAGGCTTCGCCGCGATATTTCGCCATCATCTGCGATTGCAGCTGTTGCGCGCTTGGCGGCGTCCATGTGATGGCATCCGCGCCCGCTTCGATGGTGGCGAGGATGCGATCTTCGGATCCGCCTCCCGATGCCAGGATCGGTATTTCCGGATGATGCGCACGTATGCTTGCCACGACTTGCGCGGTGCGTGCTCCGGCTGCGACGTTGATGATGGCCGCACCGGCAAGAATCTTGCATTCGGTGATTTCGTCGTCTTCCGTGACTGTTGCGATAACGGGAATGTCGACCATGGACATGGTGGTTTCTATGGTTTCCGCGGGTGCCGGCGCGTTGATGACGACGCCTGCCGCACCTTGCATTTCAGCCACCATGGCCAGCTCGGTCACACGCGGACCGGTGGTGGTGCCTCCTCCGACGCTACGAAAAGTGGCATTTGTGCCACAGTGAGCAACGCCTGTGTGATCACCGGTTCTCCAGTGAACGGGTAGACGGCGAGAATGGCGTTGGCATTGGTATTACGGATGATCGCAGCGTCGGTGGTATAGGCGAACGATTTGAGCGTATGGCCTTTGACTGTGATGCCGCCGCAATGTTGCGATATGACTGCGGGTACTCTCGCATTGGGGGAGGAGAGGCGACCTTCGATGCGTGCGGTTCCATAACGGGTTCGTGACACATGTGGGTGTTGTGGAATGCTGTTCCACGGCCACGGCTTCACTGGGAGTGAACAGGGATCGTTTGTCGATGCGGATTGGTTTGGGGGCATTTGCTTCGGGAATGGTCTCCTGCTCGTCGCTCATTCCTGCACCTCCGTATCTGTGTGATTCAGCATAAGGAATTCATGGATGGCTTTGCGTCGCTCGACAACCTCTTCATCGAGAATCCTGGTGTCGGTGTTGTCGATGATGCGCTGCAGAAGTTCGCTGAGGGTGGAAAGATCCTCGGTGCTGAGGCAGTCAAGCATGTGCGTTGCCGTGTCATGGCTTTTGGGAAGTTGTTGCAGCGGTGGCACGCCACGACGTGCCGCTTCGACGTTGCATACTCGTGTGGCGGCTCGTAGCGCGGTCTGTGTGCGTGTGGCCTTCAGCTTGGTATGCAGCAGCAGAATGTTCAATTCATGCAGTTGATTGATGACTTCCTTGCGTTGATCGGTCATGTCTCTCTCCATCTATATGGACACGATGTCTAATATATATGCATAGTGTAGCGCAGAATGACGCTTGTACAAGTGTCATGAACGACGAAAGCCCCGACCGTCATGGTCGGGGCTTTCGTCGTGTAAGCAACATATCAGTACATGACTTACTTGGTGACAGCTTCTTCAGCAGGGAGCCGGCGGAGATGCGAACGCCGTAGGTTGCCGGAATCTCGATGGTCTCGCCGGTGCGCGGGTTGCGGCCGGTGCGAGCGGCGCGCTTGACGCGCTCAGCGGAGAACAGGCCGGTCAGCTTCAGGCCTTCGCCGGACTGCATTGCCTCGACGAACACGTCCTGGAAAGCGTTCACAGCTGCCTCAGCCTGTGCCTTGGTCAGGTTGGACTTCTGGGCGATCTTCGAGACGAGATCAGACTTGTTGTATGCCATAAAGCATCCTTCTTGGGTCAGGGGACATTCTGATTACGAACATCCACGTTCTCTATGATATTAGCGCACTCTTATGAGGAAAATGGCATTTTACAAGGGTTTTGGTCGCTTTTTTGAAAATCAGGGGGAAAACAAAGTGTACGGGGGTGTTTGTCAGATCAAATTATGCATGTCAAGCCATTTCATGGCCAACGCACCGACCGGAATACGCAACCAGTAGAAGGCGATTCGGTAGACAAGAGTAGCGGAAACCGCGATGGAGGAGGGGATGCCCACGGCAGTGAACGCCACCGACAGCACGGCCTCCACGGCACCCAGACCGCCAGGAGTGGGAACCGCGGAGCCCAAAGTGTTGGCAAGCAGGAAAATGAAGGTGGTTTCCGCAGGATTCGTGTGGTATCCAAACGCCATCAATGCTGCCCAGAATCCCAGTCCGGTCGCAAGGTTAAGCACCAGTGCGCCGGCAATGCCAAGGGCCAGTTCCTTTGGCCGTGCAAGCACATTGACCAGGTTGCGCGCGTATGCTTTGACCACTGGAAGGTATTTCTCGGTCACCAAATGACGCACTGGAGGAATCGCCATGGCGGCCGACACAACCAACGCGACGATGGCGATCACCATGATCAGCGTATTGGTCGGAATCATGCCGGACAATGTGTTGCGGCCGGTGAATAGGCCAATCGTCAGCAACAACACGATGGTAGTGCCTCCCTGTACGGCCCAGACCGCGCTCATAACCGCGGTCGCAGCGTACTGCGATAGCCGCTTTTACGAAGGAACTGCAGGTTGACGAATGCTGGACCGACGCGGCCGGCATGGACACCGCAGTGAAACCGGACGCCATCTGAGAGCAATACAAGCCGATCGTGTTGCGTTTATCGGAATCCATGAACACACCCAAGGTGATAGCGGAACCAAGCCACGCCACAAAGCCAAGCGCGACGCAAACCAACGCCATGGCGAGATTGGCGTCTCTGACGGCCTTGATCATTTCGGCCGGCTGAATCTGGGTGAACACCACATATACGGCGACCACCAGCAGCGCAATCGCAATGAACGAGCGAAGACTGAACCGGGAAAGCGTGACTTTTTCCATGGAATCCGCGACATCCTGCGGAGCGAGCGCCGAAATACGCGTACGTAAATCGGTAAGCACATGCTTGTCCCAGCCAGGCAATGCGCGCGTGGAAGCGGGAATGGCAGCCTTCTGTATGAAGGGTGCCAAATCGATCAGCTGCTCGTCTCCCCAAGTCCTGCGAGCGCAGGCGATCGCACGATCATTGCCATTGAGTGTGGCAAGAAGAACCAGCAACTGTACTTTGTCGAGTGCGAAGTTCGGAGCGGAACTGCCATAATCGCCATTATGCCAACCTGCGATTACCGGATGCCCGTTTTCCATGCGGGACAGGGTTTCCGGAGTGATGCGACGATGGGTGAAGCCATGATGGTGTGCTGTGGTGAGATATTCCATGAACGCTTCCATATCATGGTCGGACATGGTGTTTTGGTTGCATTCCAATGGCATGCGGTTGCGGTGGAACACCAGAATGGAGGATTCTCCATAATCGGCCACACCATACACGCGCGGAGTTTCCAAACCGGCATTGGACAGGCCGAGAATCATGCGTAATGATGGTGCATGGCGTCAACCGAGGAACGGTCGCGACGCATGGAACACCGGTCAGGCGAAGCCACTGCCATACTTGGTTGAGATATCCGGCCGCATGCACTTGATTGTCGAGTACGGAAACGGTGTATTGCTTGCCGTCATAGTCGACAACATCGTAAATACGGGAATTTTCGGTCAGATCGTCATCCAGCGTGGCCTTCAATACTCCCGAATCGACGTAGGGGGCGACTCGGCGGGTGAGCAATGATGTGTCAATACCGATGGAACGCAATGATTGCGCGATTTGTGATCCCCACGCGCCATTGTTCTGCGTGCCTATGGCGAAACGGATCAGCATGCCGATAACACGGCCTATGGCGTAGGATGCGATGACGCCAGCCAGTGAATTCCATGAAAGCACGACCATCAGCACTGCCACTGCATACAGCACGTTCCAGCCCCATTTGGTGCATGAGCGGATACGCCGAGGGCCGGAGACGGTGAGGAACGATGCCATGGCGGCATAAAAATCGGGGAGCAGTCCAGTGCCTACGGATGTGCTGTTGGATTGCAGTGGAATGATCAGCATGGTATTGCCGGAGTTGCTGATCAGCGCGGATATGCCCACACCGCAAAGAATCCGAATATGAGGGAAACCACGGAAATCACGCTTTGCAGCCACTCTTTGGAAGTAAGCAGCTGGATGAGCACGCTGACGGTGATGCATACGATGGCAAGCTGCTGCAATAATGCCGAGGGAACATCCATCAGCCAGCTGACCACGCGGCCGGCGGAATGAACGTCGGATTCCACGCCGGACGCGGTGCCATGCAAGTACACGGAGAACAGAATCACGCCTATGCCGAGCACCAAGGCGAAGAATGCGTGCGTCAGATCGGCAAAATCACGACTGCGCTTCGGCGGCACATCGTCGATATGCGGGGCGGGCTTATTGACTGCAGGGGAGTGAGACACTGTTGACTTGCTCCATACGTGAGATTGGCTTCAGGTGGGTCATATCGCCCCACTGCATTCGATAATACGCTGAGGTGGACTACGAAATAACGCGGCCACCCTCAGGGCGTATGGTTTTGGTACTTATTTGACAGCTTCGGTTCAGCGGTCGAAATCTACCAGTTTGCTGGCGACGCCGGTATATGTTGCCGGAGTCAGCGCCTTCAGACGAGCCGTGGTAGCGTCATCGAACGCCTGCTGATCGATGAACTGCTCGACGGCTTCCTTGGAGATCTCATGGCCGCGCATAAGCTCCTTGACCTTCTCGTACGGCTTGTCCATGCCCGGCAGGCCGGCAAGTTCGCAGGCGCGCATGGCGGTCTGGATCGGCTCGCCAAGCACCTCCCAGTTGGAGTCCAGCTCGGCTTCGATGGCGATGTCGTTCGGATGGATGGAGTTCAGACCGCCCATCAGATTGTTGAGCGCGAGCACGGAGTAGCCCAACGCGGAGCCGATGTTGCGTTGCGTGGTGGAATCGGTCAGATCGCGCTGCCAACGGGATTCGACCAGCGTTGCGGACAGCGTGTCGAGCAGCGAGCAGGAGATCTCCAGATTGGCTTCGGCGTTCTCGAAACGAATCGGATTGACCTTGTGCGGCATGGTGGAGGATCCGGTAGCACCCTTGACTGGAACCTGGGCGAACACGCCACGGGAGATGTACATCCACACATCCACGCACAGGTTGTGCAGAAATGCGGTTGGTGTGGCTGATGGTGCCTACAGTTCGGCCTGCCAATCATGCGATTCGATCTGAGTGGTGAGCGGATTCCACGTCAGACCCATGCGGTTGGTGACGAATTCGCGGGAGACGGCCACCCAATCGACATCCGGCATGCGGCCAAATGCGCGCCGAACGTGCCGGTAGCGCCATTGATCTTGCCGAGATATTCCTGAGCCTGACCTTGTTCAGCCTGGCGGTTCAGACGGTACACGTACACTGCGAGTTCCTTGCCAAGCGTGGTCGGTGTAGCAGGCTGGCCGTGCGTTAACGACAGCATGGCCTTGTCACGGTATTCCTCAGCCTTCTGAGCCAAATGGTCGACGATGGCCTGAGCGCCCGGCAGCCACACATTCTCGATGCCGTTTTTCACGCAGCGGGCGATGGACAGGTTGTTGATGTCTTCGGACGTGCATGCGAAATGTACCAAAGTCTTCAGGCCGGTCAGCTGGGTGTCGTGGCCAAGCACGTCGGCGGCCTTGTCGAGCTGGTCGTCGATGTAGTATTCCACGGCCTTCACATCATGATGGGTCTTTGCCTCATGGGCGGCGTGTTGCGCGATACCCTCGGCGCCGAACTCCTCAGGAATGGCGCGCAGGAACGCCTGTTCCTCATCGGTGAGCGCTTGACGCCGGGAACGATGGTCTGGTTGCCGTTGCCCTCGAAACCGTTGGCCAGCAGAATCATCCATTCGACTTCGACGCGCATGCGCTCGCGGTTCAACGCAGGTTCGCTCAAATATTCGACAAGCGGAGCGGTCTGCTGATGGTAGCGGCCGTCAAGAGGGGTCAATGCGATTGCAGGGGAGATATCAGTAAGCTTCATAGACTACAGCATACGTTCAGCCGTAAACGAAAGTTGCGTATCTGTCCGCTCGGTGGATGGCTTTCATGATGTATGCCGTGATACCGTTCTTGTTGCGCCGTGGCTGCAGTGTTTTCTCATTTGCTCATGCGCCCTTCGAAATACATGACTTCCTGCAGATCGCCGTCGATGATCTCATCGAAATGCCGTTCGTGGGTGTTCACTGCGGTGGATCCCATGTCCGTTGCGTTCTGGTATGCGGCTTGGTGATATTTGAGCCAATGCGTGATTTCCTTGTTGTCTGGAGCGTCTGTGACGGGAGTGCCTGCGAACGTTGATTCCTGGTTGCTGCTGGATTTGCTTGCGGTGCCGCGTACGGTCAGCCAATGGTCGGAACTGGGGTTGCGGCGCCATCGAGGGCCGCCACGAGCTCGTCGTCCATTTCCACGCTGGTCACCCATGTTTTTTCCGGAATCGGATGATTGGCGACGGGCGACCCGGCGGTAACCACATGTTCGATGTCATAATCGTCTTTCAGGTCCGAGGCGATGGTGGCGGCAACGATGCACCTTGCGAATGTCCGATCAATGCGACGGGCTCATTGGATTTGATGCCGGCCTGTTTCATGGCTTCCTGCACCATTCGCGCACTGTCCGCTTCCATGCGTTGCTTGCTGTCCGAACTCATGAGTTCGACGTTTTGCGGCCACCCAAATGGAGAATCGTGCTTGCCGTCTGTGCCTGGAATGGTGACGAGCATGAGTTGGTTCCGTCGGATTTACGGTATTTGGAGATGGCGATGGTGCCGTAGTCAAGTCCGCTGTCGAGATCGGTCTTGCCGAGACGTTCCTCGGCAAGACGTCGAAGATCCTCCATGGCCTCTCCGACATTATGCGATTCACGCACCACTTCGGTTTTCGGATGGACTTGGGTGACGGTGAGATTGTTGCCCTGGATCAGGTTGTAACCGCGCGACGATGCCTTGGAGATGGTGCCGGCTGCATGGTTGACCTCATCGGTACGCAGCAGGCCTTTGGCCTTGCCGTATCCGCTGACCGCGGCGCCGGCCGCGCTCATGATGCCTTCCTGCGCCCAATCCAACGAGTCCAGCAGATATATGGGATTGGATTTGCCTCATTGGTGGATCCCATCACATATCCCAGGCGGACATGGCTGCGCCGGCGAGTATCGATTCCTTCGGGAACGATGTGATCGCCACTTGCAGCAGTTCGTTCAGTGTTCTTCTGCCAGCGTCGTCGACCTGGGAATATAACGATTGCGCGCGAATGATCAGCGCCGATAGCTCCGACAATCTTGCCGCCATGGCTCCCAGCGCGCTTGCATGGGCGTCACATTGTTCGACGAGCTGGTCGTATGGCAGTTCGATGTGATCCGTGGCATTGCAATAGGGGCTTGATCCGGACAGCGAGGCGATGGCCGACGACGCATAGGGGTAGGAGGAAAGCTGAAGGCTCAATGCCCGGACTGAATCATGGGCGCGGTTCAGAGCGTCGGCTTGATGGCTGAGGCTTTTGCCGCGCGCATATATGCCTCGGTTTCCTCCGTGGAGTATTTGCATCCGCCGCTGACTTTGGCGGTCACTTCCCAGCTCATGCCGCACCTACTGCCCATAGGAGACGCAAGGTGGCGTTGATCGAATCCCGTAGCGTCAGGGATTGCTTGCGTAACTCATCAAGCCGCGCGCGGTATGATTCGGCGGCGGTTCCTGTCCAATCGGGCAATGAACTGGATGCGAGCGTGGCGTCAAGATCGTCAAGATGTTTCGATATGGACGTGAGCTTGGCATTGACGAGCAGTTGGGTGGTTCGCACGCCAGCACGGCAATGGCATGGCATGCCTGGCGTTGAGGCCAAGGTGTTGATGAGGTTGAACCCCAGTCCGGGAATAAACGGATAGGTGATTGATGCGTTCATAGCTATATTGGAGCACATCGGGCGGTTGCCCAAGCCGGCGAACAAGGCTTGTGGTCGGAGGACGGGCGAAAAGCACGATGTCGCGTGTCATCGTTGAAAAATCAACAAAAACACGCCGACATGCCTGTGGATAACTTCCTGAAATAAGCCCCCTTACCAGGTTTTGCGGGCGAAGATGTTTGGTTGGAATCCTGCTTGGCCGCCGAACCGGAATCATCGGAATCGGATTGGGCGGACTGTGCGTTCTGGGCCAGAAGCTCCTCCACCTTCTGACGCTGCTCGTCAGTCAAGGTTCCTCCGTTGCCTTGGCCTCCATCGGTGACGGATTGCCCACCTTCGATGACTGTGTCGGCCTCGGTGCCGTCGGCATGCTGCATCTCTCCGATTTTCTTGCGTATGGATTCGGTCAGTTTTGCCGAAACTTCGGCATTATGCTCGATGGATGTGCGTACGTTTGGCAGCAGCAACATGCCGGCCGCGCCAGCTTCACGGAATTGCGCGTCGGTCTGCTGCTGTTGGGTCTGCAATTTGTCGAAATCGGCGTCTTGCTGTTGGCTGGCTTTGATATTCGCATTCAGACTGTCCGTGGCCTGGTTGTAGTTGCTGACGGATGCGAGATTCACTATGCCAAGCACGCCCACAATAACCGATATGGCTGCGATGACGGCGATGGGCGATGCGAACGGGCAGCGATGCACGCGCTGTAACGGTTGTGCTCACAGCAGCTCCCTTGATTGCGTGATCCATGCCCCGGCCTCGAACGTCAGCAGCAGCGCTACGGCAATGGCGAACGGCCAGACCATGGCGACGGTTCTTGTGCGTTGCTTGGATGTCTGCGTGACACGCCATTTGCTGGATGTCTCTTTGGAATCCCCGCCACTCATGGTCGTCGTGGCATTGAGCTGGATGGCGGTTCCACTGAGCTCGTCGGCGATGGCGTTCATTTCGTCGGCATTCATACGGGACACGCCAGGCTCGCCGGTTTCCGGATCGGTAACCCATTGCGTGTCGCCTTCCTCCACGCCATCGCGGTCACGGGGATATTGCCTCCCTGCTCGCTGCCCACGGCGACGGTGAACGCATCGGAAAGGTAGCGTCGCAACGATGAGAACGTTCGGCGTGTTTTCGACGAGGTCTGCTCGCCATCCGAAATCAGGTACAGCACGATCGCATCATCGGGATGCTGATCGTGAATCGACTTGCATGTGAGCAACAACTGGTCAATCGGCACATCCAAGGTCGAACCGGCCGAAATGGAAGTCGATTCCGGTGCAAGCGTGTCCGCCCAATTATCGATCGCCTTCGAATCAGGCGTCAACGGAACATCCAACGTTCCCGAAGCGCCGAATCGCAATGCCGCGAAACTGGAATTCGGATACATGGCGGCAATATCCTTCACCGCCTGCTTGGCAACATCCAAGCGGCTGAGCTGTTCGTCGGAACCATACTGCGCGTCCGCGACCGCCATGGAACCGGTCACATCTACCGCCACCACCACATCGGTGGTGTTAATCGCACGGCTGTTCGTGGACGAGACGATGCTTGGCGTCAATGCATGATGGCCACCAGCGCACAAATCATCGATCGTCTTGCGCAAGCCCAGACGGTTTCATCGCTTTGGCTGCGTCTACGGATATGAAGCACAATCTGCGCGACTGCGCAAACCAGCATGATCACGCAGATCGCCGTGCCTAAAGGCCATCCCAAAGCAGGGGAGAGCGTCAGATTGGTCATCGCCTCAACCTCCAAGCCAAGAGCAGCCAAATCACTATCGCCACTGCCAATGCCAGCGTCCACCATCCCGGTGCGTCCGATATTGCGGCCTTGCTGCTTGCCGCGCTGTCATGGTTGCGCCGCGATTCGATTTGCTTGACCAGCTCAGCCACGGAAGCGCCGTTCGATTGCGTGAGAAACACGCCGCCATGCGATTCGATTTCGGATTCGAACTGTTTGGTCGTCTGTTCCGATTCGCTTTGCTGCGGTCCGGAGAACAGTCCGTCCACGGTGATTTCCGCCTGTTTGGTCAGGTCAAGAGCCTCCTGAAGCGTGTATGTCGGATCTCCGGAAACGACATTGTCGGTGGCGAGCACAATGGAAGCGGCACGTTGACGGGATGCGGTCTCGGCGTTGGAACTGCCGTAGGCGAAACCTGGCAGCATGGCTGCGCAACTCACCACGCCGTCGCCGATCAGGGAAGTGGCCTCTTTACGATTCTGCGTACCTTCCAGCCAGTCGGAAATCGCTTGGTAATCGCTGTCTTTCATCTTGTCGATATCATCCTGCGATTCGACGCCTTTCAGTATCGTGCTGGTCTTGTCGAGCTGTTCGGACACCAATTCGTAATCGTCGGTCAACGGAAACACGGTACGTGACGTGGAATTGAAAATGCTCAATCCGATGCGCTCGCCCTTGAAATTGTCCACCAATGTGCGGTAGGTATCGATCACTTCGCGGTCGTATGGCAACGTCGAACCAGATACGTCCAAGCACAGCACGATGTCGCGGCTGCTCGCACGCTCCTCTCCCTCATCCACGGTGCTGGGGCGTGCCACCAGCGCTATCGCCAGCACCAGTGCCATCACCAACAGAACGACGGCGGCACGTGACATGGTGCGCCACTGCCGAAATAATCTCGATGCGGTTTCGGTGTTGAGATCGTCATCCAAACTGAACGTCCGCACGGATCCTGAGTCGTTATGCCTGCGTTTTGCGGACGCCAATACCATGATGGCGATGACGGCCAATGACGCAATCAGGCCTGCAAGGCTACCCACGGCCAGTGCCATGACAATTCCATTCATCGCCACCTTTCCACAAGATTGGCAACCCACTCTCCAGCCTGTTCAACCGTGGCCTCTCTGGCCGTGTGATTGCGTTCGGCATCCGCGAATTCCGGCGGATACAATGCTCGATGGTCTGCCTGAGCAGGGTGAGCCCATGCTGGTTGCCGGTCGTGCGAGGTGTCGCTTCAATATCGGTGAGCGTCTGATTGCGCACGTCGCTGCCGGTGGCCGTGGAGACGAAATCTCTGGCGATCGATGCGAGCAGGGCGAACGCTTCCTCTCTTCCGAGATCGCCGTTGGCATGACGGTCCACCACATCGTTGATGCGTTCATGCCATATCACGTGCCCGTCGATGCGTCGTGACGTCCGCGATTTGGTTTTCTTCGTTGGCTTGAGAGTTGGTCTCGACAGCCATACCACCAAGACGACAAGTGCCACGGCAAGGATGAGGCATACCGCGACAACGATGCCCAGCCCCGTTTCGATATGAATCGGGTCCAGTGTGTTGAAATCGTTGCGAGACAAGGCGATGTGATTCATGCTTTGCTCCCAAGGTGAGTGAGGACGGTGCTTTGAGCTGATTGCGTGTGGAGCGAGATAGGGATGCGGATACCATCCGTACGAATTCCCGGAACATACGTTCGCTTGAATCGGCACGGATCACTGTGGAACCGCAACGATTCAGCTCATGTCTGATGGACGCGGACAGATATTCGCGATGCGTGCGAACCTCCTGCGCCGTTTTGCCGGTGCGCAGGAATGCCGGAATGCGGCGGTCGCTGCCTGCGTCGAATACGTCGCGCGCATGGCTATTGTCGAACGGATTAATGGTTGCGACATCGATGAGCACCATCGGATGGGTCCTTGCGATCCTGCGAATGGACTCCACATGACGTTCCTTAAGTGCGTGCTCATCGGTGGCGATCACCACCAACGCATCCCTGTCGCGAATGCGACGGGCGTACTCCAGCAAAGCGTCGATATTGCGAGGTTTGTTCCAATCACGCTGCAGCGCATTGTCCAACGTCTGTTCGAATTGCGTAAGTCCGCCATTGAATGGCACACGGGTGATCGAGCCTGAATCGCCGAATACTATGGACACTTCGTCACCACGACGCAGGCTGAGCGCCGCGAACATGCATAGGGCGTTGGCTGCGACCTGATGAACCTGTTCGCCGGAAACGCAGGTACCGGTCATTTCCTGTCCGACATCGAGCAAAAGCCAGGCGCGTGAAGTGGATGGGCGTTCGCGCTGCACCACCATGGGGCGGCCCACACGGGCGCTGGTCTTCCAATCAATCCGTTTTGCCTCGTCTCCAGGCTCATAGATGCGGATATCCATGACATCGTCGGCGCCGAAACGCTTGTCTGATGCGTGCGTACCCTCAAGAACACCGAGCGCCTTGCGAACAGTCGGCAGGCTCAACGTGGTTCCGAGGGCTTCGATCTTACTGCGGATCGGATCTTCGGAACGAATTGCGTCGATCATGGAACGGGAACCGCCTGAACGATCGAGTCCACGACCTGATCGCTGGTGACGCCGTCGGCAAGGGCCTCGAACGTGAGCAGGATGCGGTGGC
>ENA-OQIM01000540-OQIM01000540.1-human-gut-metagenome-genome-assembly--contig:-NODE-540-length-14172-cov-3.121680_pt1 | contig 14172 bp, 18 predicted proteins | sample MGYA00242579_ERZ504744 | MGnify/ENA primary metagenome ERZ504744 (study PRJEB26092, sample SAMD00036441) | human gut metagenome | host: Homo sapiens | study: EMG produced TPA metagenomics assembly of...
CTTTGAGCAGGCAGAAGTACGGTTTTTTATTTTCAAATTGAATGGCTGCCCTTTCCATCAAACAGACTGATGCTACGCAATCACTGTAAATGACCTGGAAACAAGATTCAGACAACAATTGACAAATTTATCAAAGCCGGACTGGAAAGTTTTCTGATCCATGATCAGAGGGAAGAAAATGCTTCCGATAATTTGCAGCAAAATTTCTCCAACTGTTACCGCATCTTCTACACTCAGATAATGATCGGCATGATCCTGAAGAAATATTTTGCCAGATGCAGGAAATTCTTCATCTGCAAACCATATCTTTAAAGTTACCGGATATCTTGGCAGAACTGGAAAAACAGCACACAGATCCGCCTTTGTCTCTGTGAATTCTGCACCCAGGTTTTTACATGCTTTCTGAATTTTCTCAGGATCTTTATCCTGCAAAAGCTTTTCCAGTTTCTGCTCTGCAGTCCGGTCAAACTTGGTTCCCCGTATCAATCCATCTTTAAGGTTACCAAAAGTAATGAGCTTCTGTGAGCCTTCTGTGCCATCGGCCATATCCAGATAATGCAACAACGTCAGATAATGCCATTCATCTATGTCTGAGTTAATATAGAATTCAGGAAGTTGAATTTCAATCGTTTCATAAAAACTCATTATCTCAAGTACATTCCGGCTGCTATGAAAAACAGCCCCGCTTTTTGCAGCAATCTCCTCTCCGGAACGATTTTGCAGCCGTTTTACTGCTGCCTGCAACATTTCCTGAAATGCACGATTTTCTGTTTGATTTTTGTATTCCATAAGTTCTCCTTTGTGAACATTTATAGTATCTGTGTTGACTTTTCCTTTAATCTCCATTATAGTTGTAATTATATTATTTACAATCATCAAAGCATTAAAAAATGCACAGTTTATCAACACATTAAAAAGAACTGTTGAGAACTTAGGATGTTTTAAACAAACCAGAAATATTTTCATCCCAAAAACGCGAAAACAAGATCATTATATCATACTACAAGGAGTTTCTTATCATGAAATATTCAACGAAATTAAGTGATACTGTTCATGTGATGGTTCTGATTGCTATCAACCAGGAAAAATCCCTCTCCAGTGCCTCAATTGCAGAAAGTGTCCATACAAATCCCGCTTTGTACGCCAGCTTATGTTAAAACTAAAAAAAGCGGAACTTATGACCAGTGTAGCCGGACATGCCCGTCCTTCTCTTTCAAAACCAGCCGATCAGATTACATTGCTGGATATTTATAAAGCAGTTGAAGGTGATAAACCATTGCTTCATTTAGATACTCATACCAATCCAGATTGTGGCGTTGGCATTAACATTCAGTTATCTTTGCAGGGATTTTATAATGAAATTCAAAAGGCTGCCGAAGAAAAAATGAATACGATTACTTTACAGGATATCATAGATACCTACTATCAGCGGATATCTATAGAAAATAACTTACAGAATATTATTTAACAGGAGAACACTTTCATGTACCTTCAGCAAATATTTTTTACATAAAGTAATCCTGGATCATTCATAACAAAATCATATACAATCCAGGATTATCTGTTTTTTTGCACTTGTGTCAGCGTACATGACACAATCGATACACGGCAGGTTATTTACTGCATTCCACAATGATCTTCTCGCATCTGTCATATCCAAGCTGTGAACTGTTCAGACACAACGTATAATTGCTGGCTTTTCCCCATTTCTGATCCGTGTAAAAACTATAATTCGTCATACGCCTTTTATCTGTATCTGCCATCATTTTGACGGCTTCCTTCTCTTCTACATGATATAAGCGCATAATACGCTCTGTTTTTTCCGACATATCTCCATGGATAAATACAGTGAACCTCACATGACTAAAGCCACGTGCTTCCGGCCGCTTTAAGCGGCAGACCAAATATCGGCGGATACGCCTGTTACTTAGATTTTGCACAGATATGTGCTTCTTCCATGCCGGATACGGCGGGTTTCCACATAACAGGTAATCCACTGCATATCTGCCTGTGTTTATGCTGCTTTACGCAGTTCCATTTCTGAAATCAGTTCTCTCAGATCTGCATAAACACATGAGGTTCTACGCTTTACTGCAGGAACTTTTGCCTCCAGCAAAGACCTTTCCGTTTCCGGTAAGGGTTTTAAAATTTCACGGATAAAATATCTTGCTCCGATATTATACGATGCCGACAAATCACAGTTGTATCTTTTTCCGGTCTGAAACGTACACAGACGATGATCCCGTATATCACGGGCAATTTCTCCTGATCCATCAAAGGCAAGCCTGCTCGTGTTCCATGCACAGATTCGGGAAATTCGGATTCCCTTTCTGTGTGCCTGCTGTCCGCACCGTTTCTGGATATCACGTTTTCTCCACATCTGCAGTTTCTGCTTTTTCTTCCCGGAAAGTTTTCCTTTCATTTCCAGATATTCGAAAACAATCACATCTGCCTTCTTTTCTGATGCATAAAAAACGATTTCCTTTGCAATTTTTCTGCCAAGCTCTGTATTCAGACGTTTTGCATATGCCATCTTCCTGCGCCTGACGCGATCCATGTTCCCGCTGAAATCTTCGGATCCGTCCCAGCGCACGGTACATCCGGTCTTTGTCACTGGAAAAGTTAATAAACTTTCTTCCCAGGATAGTTCCGTCTGGACGCATGATGGTACAGACTGCATCCGTATTGATGCCGAGATCCACACTGCAGATCGTTTGTTCTTTGACAGGTGTCCGGTTTAAAGATACCTCTTCCGCATACGTAAAACGCAGGAAATATTTGTCGTGCTTTTTCTCCAACGTTGGCGCCGAAGCTTTTTTGCCCGACCAGTGTTTTCTTAAATATTCCATATCCGTATGTTTCAGCCGCACAGCAAACCATTTCCAGTCATGGCCATCGTACAGTTTTAAAAAGGCCGCATCTTTCTCTTCTGTGTTTTCACGGTACATGACATCGTGGTAAAAAACAGGCATGGCATACTGCTCACTTTTCAGATACGGCTTTCCTGTTTTCTGTCCCTCTGCTTTCCACTGTTCCAGACGCGTCCGATAAGAAGATACACTCCCAAGCGCATGCTGGACTGCCGCCCGTCTGAAATAGGATGGCATTTTGGGAAAGCAGAAATCAAAATCAAACCGGGCCGGATTCCGTTTCGTTGTATGCACCAGATGTTCCGCTGCATTGAAACGTTTCTTACTTTCCTCAATTTGGGCCAGTTCTTCCCACACAGATTCATACACTTCGACCAGATAGCGGACAGCAGAACGGTAAATCTCCAGTGTCTGGCGGATCGGAATATTCTGTTTTCGTAATTCAACACCATAACTGGATATGATTTTCATTCGCTTTCTCCTCCGGGTTTTAACGGGATTTTTCCTTCTGACCTTCTATGTAAGCAAGTATCTGTTCACGGCTTCGGTCACTAACCGTTACAGCACAATAAGACGGATTTCACAAATGTTCTCCCCACAACTCTTTCCTTGACGCCGGATAGGAAAAACCATTTTTATTAATTGTAAACATATCTTTCTCCATAAAAGTATTTTACCATATCCATAATAATATATCAAACATTTGTTCTGTTTTATATTAAAAAAATTGCGCGTCTAACTCATCACTAAAGTAACGAGAATGCGACGCGCAGTTTTCAATAATTTCTTTCAAAATTAAAGCTGTATTGGGTTTATTCGCTTCTATAATATAGTCTGGATCTTCAACAACTGTTTTCAGATACGCATAATATTGTTCATAGTCATTCGGATGTCTCTCCACTATATGCTGGATTCTTTCTTCTGTAATAATTACTTCATCAGTCGTGATGTCATCCGTTATGCATTCATATATTTTTCGATCTATCCTTCCGACTATATGCATATCTGTTCCTTCTTTCTTATCTTCTTTGGTCATTATAGCAAAACCAAGTGTTTTTTCAATATGTTTCTTCATATATTCTTTATTTTTGCCCCGGGGATCTCCGGGGCTTTTTTGTTGGCCGATTACTGCCGATTACACCACTCCTGCAGGGCGCGAACCATCGCGGATGGATTGCTGATCACACCATCAACCTGTGTGCCGAGCTTGCGCTGCATCGCGCGGATGGTCTGTGGTCCGATGTATCCGTCAGCAGTTACCCCCGACCATTTCTGGATGGCCTTGATCAGAGCTGATCCGCCGGACAGATGATTGCTCCACTCGGCCGCTGTGATACCGACGCAGTATTTCTTGTTTGTCGTGGGTTGGTTACTGATTTTCCCGTCCACGCCGGTCCCGAAGATCTCCTGCAGGCGGCGGGTAAGCTCCGGACCCATACGCCATCAATTGAGATCGCTTTTGCGGTCGGTTTCTGCTCCTCTTTCGGAGCTGCGCCGCCATAAGTGCAATACTTAGTATGGCAGTTAATCCAGCCAGCGCCAGAGAGCAGCCGTCCCCAACTCGTATTCTGGATCTCCGTCACCGTGTAGCTGCCCTTATCCCGGATCACTCCGACAATTTCGCTGTCAACGTTCGGCCTCTTACGGATGTTGAGCGCTGCATCGTTGACTTTATAGATTCCAGGCTCGTATTTCGTATTTTCCGGCTGCTTCGGCGTGTTGGATGCACCGCTGATCAACTTCTTGAAGCGACCCCAGTCATCCCTTTCCATAATCTGGCTAGGGCAGTGCTTGCTGCAGATATCATAGTGCCGATATACCATGGATGCCGGGATTCCGGTTTCTCTCATGATCTCCTTGACCACCGCAACGGTATTACGGAAAGCCTTCTCATAGTCATATCCGCTCTGCACACACATTTCCACGCCGATGCTGCTCCGATTGCCATAGCGTCCAAACAGGTTAGCACCGCCATAGTTGACTCCGACGTGCCAGCATCCTCTGCTGTGCGGCGCTGCCTGGTATGCTGTTTCTCCATCATCAACGTAATAGTGGGCAGACATATTGGACAGCTCACCATTATGCTGCGCTTCTGCATGTGTGCGGGCATCGGCACCCGCACGGAAATTGTCCGTGTTGTGGACTACGATGCACCGCGGATCGTTCTCTTCGTATGTGTTCTGGTTGCTGATAAAAGATCTGTCAATTCTCATGATACTTCCCTTTCTCCGGCAGATTTGCGCCGGCGCAATTATTTAAAAATGGGTATAAAAAGAGGGCCTGTCAACACTTCATTATTCATGACCAAGTGCCAACGCCCTCTTATACTTTAATTAAATATGTTTCTCTTTTCTTTTAGATCTTTCTTCACGGATTCCATGTACTTTCCCGAGATTGTAAAATACAGATGCCACAAAAGGATCGCATTTACGGTTCAGAGCCTGCTCAAATGCTTCGTATAAATCGCCAAGTGGTGTATCTTTGAAAAATACGACTGGCTGATTTGCTGAAATCTTCAGTCCTTTTTCGATGTCATATGTCGTCTGATTCATGCCCGGACACCTCCCCACAGATTAGCCTGAGCATTTTTGAATGCTACCTGCTCCGCCAACACGTATGGAAGCTGATACCCAGCGACTACGGCTACCGCATGTTCACACTGATTTCGCTTGATCGCCTTGTATGTAGTGACGCCAAACTGGCGTTTTAATTCACGGTAGATATCGTTGTAAACCTTTCCTCGGAGGGATCTGTCTGAATAGGCCTCGCTGTTCTTGCCTCCGAGACACTCTACGCCTTTCTTCTTCACCGCCGCGGTGATCTGGTCGATCTCAATGCCAAGAATCGGAAGATCATATTCCAGACGTTCTATTTTCTTATCAAGCGTATCTACTTTCTGGTTCAGTTCCACATTGCCCATCGCAAGAAGCTGGATCTGCTCCGGGATCGTCATGGGGACGGCATGGCGTACAGTCTCTTTCAACTTTTCTTCCACTTTAAGGAAATACTGGCGCGCAATCTTTCCTTTGGCTGAATGACTTTCCATCGAAAGGTGCTTTGCAAAATCCGTAGTAAGGCGGTAATCCCTGCATTCATTACCGTTCGCCACGGTGGCGAACCTCCACCAGTCAACATCTTCCTCAAAATATTCATTTTCTTCGATATTCTTTTTCGCCCATCTCGCAAAATGACTTTTCTCTCCACTCAGGAACTCATACAATGCTCTGGCTGTGGTATATCCCTCTTCATCAATTCCCAGTGCGATCTCAATAGGTGTCTGGTTTGCTGTGTTGTTCGTAATTTCATTCATAGTTTATTTTCCTCCAATCTTTTAATTGCAGGAAATCCCTATCTATGATAATATATTTCATAGAGGGATTTCCTCTGTGCAGAAACACTCAGTTGACTTGGTAGGTTGGTGAGTGTTTCTTATTTTTTAATTCTTCGTCGATTTTCTCATTCAACCATTCGGACTTTGACTTTTTTTGCTTTAATAATTTTTCTTCAAATTTTAGCATTTTTTCTTTGTCAACAGTCACACTAAAGGTTTTTTTGCTTTTCCCTTCTGGTTTTCATGTAATCGGCTCTGCTATTATCCGCGATTATTCTCACCTCCTTGCGTTACGCGTTACATTTAATATATCATTGTTACGCGTAACCGTCAAGAGGTATTTTTATTTTTTTCGCCCTACCTGCGAACAAAATAAGACACAGCCTTTCGCCATGTCTTCCGTTTCTTCGGGGAGGTCAGGAGCATACCCTGACAGGACTTCTCCCATATTCAATTACTTCATCGCATTTTCTCCCCAAAAAGGCATAAAAATAACACGCATCTTTGCGTGCCTGTATCGTTTCTTTTGCGCCGGCGCAAAAGAAGGACGGTCTTCGGCCGCCCTTACTCTGGTTTCTGTGTCTGTTTAATAATCTGATTCACATAGTTGCTCAGCCTGCGACGAGGATTCCCTGCGTGACCGCTGTAAAGACTGCCATCGCCGCCTGCTGGCCGGTGCAGACCTCGCTGGTGGCCAGTACCAAACGGCGCACAGGACGATGCTCACGCCGCCGAGAATCAGAGGAATATACTTATCCTTTACAGCCTGTGCCTGTTTCAGTCCCATGCCAAGGAAGTACAGGACAATAGCTACAATGATCAGTTCCGGTTTTACATAATTCATAATCTGTTCCATGTCAATCGCCTTTCTTTTTTAAGTGTAATTCATCAATTTCCTGCTTCATCTTTGTGATCATACCGTTTCCACCAAGCACATGATAGGCTTCGTACATCTCGCAGAAGTTCTGGTATGCATAGGATGGGATATCTCCAAGCTGTGTGTACTTGCTGTGGTACTCAATCAGCTGGACTCTGAGTAGTAACATAGTTCCCTTACTGTTCGCGTCTCGATCCCTTTTCTGATTTTTTAAGAGCCAGACGATGTAGCCCAGCAGCACTGGAAGTGCTATCGTATATGTCTGCATTAATATTTCATTCACTGCTCTGTCTCTCTTTCCCACTATTGAACGCAGAAGAAGGACCGTTTCCGGCCCTACTCAGTTTTTTCCTTTTCTTCCAGCTCTGCAGTGTACTTATCATACTCATCCCAGATGTCGTTCTCGAATTTGTCAACAACATCATCGATATCCTTTTTATTGGCACGATACTTTCTACCGTTGTTGATGTAGCGATTGATGATTGGAACATCCGGATGTTTTGCATCCATATTGGCGTCCATAGACACAACGGTCTCGCCGTCAACTGTGATGATTCCAGAATAATGAATGTCCTTTGTGTAAGTTGCTTCTACTGCCATAGTTTTGCCCTCCTAAAAATTAATTTGTATCTCCAGAGATATTATCTCTCATGGATTCAAGTTCACTTCTTAGATCCGCAACCTCTATTTCAAGGTTCGATCTTCTTTCTTTTTCGAGCTGTAGCTCATGCGTTATTACCGCAATCAAATTGGTATATACCATACTATAGGTATCAATATAGCCATCCTCAGTGTTCTTCCTGTCGTGGTGTACCAGATCCAGCTCGTCTTCTCGGATTCCGAGTTCTCGCATGGCTTCTACGACATCCTGTGCGACGAATCCATAACAAATGCGCCCATCACCGTCAATCATCCGATACTGAACTGGTTTTAAGCGATCGAACAGCTCTGAATGAATATCCGTCTTATTGATCTTGCTCTCACCGAGTGGAAATATGTTTGTTTTGGCGCGGCGATCGGATGTGACCTGTGGGGAGTTTTTAACAATCAAACGCTCCCATACTCTTCCACTATCTCCTAACATAATCTTTTCGGAGTACGCCTTGGTCGGTGCGAACGCTCCAGTATACACTCCTCCAGACCAGCCACAGCCATAAAATTCGACCTCTGCCTGATAACCTTTCTTCTTTGATTCAAGAATAATGCTACCGTTACCAATATCGAAGTTTGCTTTGTTGTTGGCATCCGAGTAAGTATTTACAACAAAAAGAATCGTCAACAGCTCCGGCTATACAGCTTCCAGAAGAACTTGATGTCTCCAATACAGATTCATGGACACCTTTAATATCTACATATTCGCTCTGGATTGACAGAGCCGCATTGCCGGATTTTGTTTCAACCAAAATCTTACCGACACCGCCACATAACTCAATAACCGCATCTTTTGCGTTCTTTCCAAGCTGGATCAACTTATCACCATAATATGCGAGTGTCGTTCCTGCCCGGTTAAGAATCTCAAATGCTGATGCTGAAATCTTAGTCCGATAGCCAGACCAAGATCCGCTGGTTTTATTACCAACTTCCAATCCGGTCCCATCAGTAAACTGCATAAAGTTGGTGGCTGTTTTTGCTGCTTGTAAAGGATTCGCATTAATTGAACCAGATGGTAAAGAAGCTAATTTGGTTGATGTCCACGTCACTGTATATGGACCAGAACCTTGAGTATAGTTAAATACTCTCAGCTGCCCATACGGTTCATTTAATCTTGTTATAAGGCCCCACGTTGAAGTAGTCTTTTTATAAATCCATAACGACCATCCGCCTGAAGATCTTAGGAAATCCAATCCAGGATTTGAGTTATTTGCAGAGATAAAACTAAACTGGACATCTGTTGTCTCAAAACCTCTGCCACCAAGTTTAAATGTTGTTGGTTGATTTGCATACGAACCTGTGATCTTTATTGTAGCAAATTCGACATAAAGATTTGACTCACCGTTTCCATTTACCGTATGCACTACCTGATTTGCGTCCTTACCTGCAGCGCCTGTGGACCTTGAGGACCTGTTGCGCCGGTTGCACCTTTATCTCCCTGAGGACCTTTATCGCCTTTTACACCTTGAGGACCTTGTGGTCCCTGAGGACCAGTTGCTCCTTTATCCCTTTATCTCCTTTGGCACCGGTATCACCTTTATCCCCTTTACTTCCCCGATCACCGTATGATCCAATGATGCAAGGCGCAGTTGTACTCGCCACGGTTCCGTCGGTATACTTCACAACCTCATAATTCCAAAGATACTTCTTAGCCGCAGACACCGACTGGACAGCTGTTGTCCATCCACTCGTCGCCGTTGTAACTCCGCTGGAAGATGCCGTTGCCAGGTAATAATTGACTACTGATCCAATACTCTTTCCATTGGTGCCATTTGCACCATTGGTTCCCATACGGCCGACACTATATATCGTGGATGTTGTGTCGTCAGTGTAAGTGATGATTGTACGTGTCCACAGATACTGCCCCGCGGATGCAGATGACACAGACCCAGACCATGTGCCAGTTGGAACTGTTGTTCCGGAAGTTGAAACCTGGTATGCAACAGATGTCGATTTAACCCCCTTACCCGTATCACCCTTATCACCTTTGGCTCCAGCCTCGCCTTTGATTTTCGCCCACTTATACGTTCCGACACTTGTAGGATCATCTTTTGCATAGTCCACGCATGTTCCGATATAAGCGCCAATATCCTCACCACTGTTCCCGGTGAATGTCTTCCCACCGTCATTGCTATATTTGATGTGCAGATAACTGGTTTTCCCGTCTGCTCCATTGGTACCTGAAATTCCCTGTTTTCCCTGTGGCCCCTGCGAACCTTCCAGCTGCTGCCAGCTGTACTTCTTCGGATCATCCGAATCCGTCTGTGTAAAATCCACATACGTTCCAATGTATTTTGACGGTGTCTCTGTCATCTGAGACGCAGAGGTCGGATTCGAAACCGCAGAATATTTGATGTGAAAATACGTCGTTTTTCCATCTTTTCCGTCAGCGCCTTTGGTCCCTGGATTCCCTGATCACCCTTATCGCCCTGCAGGCCGCGCAGTCCTTGCTCGCCCGGATCTCCCTTATCTCCTTTCGGCCCCTGAAATTTGCTCCAATGATACTTCGCCGGATTGGCGCTGTCAGCCTTGGTAAAATCCACGTATTGGCCTATATACGTTTTATCGACGGCGTTGGTTGTCGAAAAGCCTGTCTTTCCATCCGCGCTTGTTGCATAAGCGATATGCAGATAACTGGTTTCACCATTCGCACCGTTTTCTCCAGGGGTTCCATCGGCGCCGTCCTCTCCGTCATCGCCCTGAAATTTTCGCCAGGTGTACTTGGTCGGATCTGTACTGTCCTCCAATATATAGTCCACGTAGGTACCGATATATTTTCCTGTATCCTTCCGCAACTGATTTGCTGTCGGGTTCGGAACATCAGCATATCTCACATGGAAGAAACTAGTCAGACCATTCTTTCCGGGCTCTCCCGCAATTCCCTGCTCTCCAACAACCTTTACCCAGGTATAGATGCTCGGGTCTGTAAGTACCGGCTGTTTTGTCGTCTGATTGTATGCGATACCCATGTATGTCTTTCCAGCTGATTTGAGCGATATTCCGCCGCCCGTTTCCGTATCAGCAAACACAACCCAAGTGTAAAACGTCCGGTTCTTTGCCAGTTTTTCAAACTGTGCAGCCAGGCTCTCCATCTTTTCTGAAATTCCACTCGATTTCAGCTTGTATTCGCCCAGCGTTGCCGTGTACTCATCATTGCAAATGGAGGACTCCAGTTTCATGATTCTTGCAGACAAATACAGTTCTCCGGTATCGTCTACAATATTCACCGTATCGCCGATTTTAATCCCATCCGGCAGATACGCCAGCTCTACTTCATAGGAAACAGCCGCATCGTAGATCTTTTTCAGCTTTGAAACTGCCCTGTTGCAGAGTTCTGACTTGCTGGTAGTATCGTAAGTGTACGACTGGACGATATGTCCCGTACCACTTCCTTTTTCGGAAAGATACCGGCTCCATTTGGCCACTGCGCTCCGGGAATAAATCGTACTGCCGGACAGATATATATCGCCGTCATCATACTTATACCCTTTCAGATTGATCGGCGTTTCACTGTCTTCCGGATATCCGCCGGTAACGGAAAGTGCCGTAGCCAGATCTTCTACTGAACTTTTTACAATGATATTTTTCACTTCCCGGTTGATCCGAAGTTCTCGCCCCTGATCTACGCCGCGCTTCTTATGCAGGTTGATATATTTGTGCTTGATTTTCAACCGGTCGATTTCAAAAGTATAGGAAACTTCCGCGTCAAACTGCGTGGCAACGCTCAAAATACGCTCAGAAGCGGTGGTCTCACCCTCCCAGGACAGTTTCCGGTTATAATTGCTGACCTCATTGATTCCAATTTCAAAGCCGGAATCGTCGCTGAATTTTTCAACATAGTAGCTCGCTGGATATGCCTTGTCTGCTTTGTATTCGCCAACTGTCTCGTTCAGGAGATCCATACCGGCATCCTCGGCATAGATTTCTACTTCCTGTTTGAAAATATTTTCTTCGCTGGTAATGATCGTATAAAATTCCTGCTCATCGCCATTCTTCCGAAGAATATAATTGCCAACAGAACCATACTGTTTCGCATCATTCCGCGTGCTCGCCGTGTAATTCAGCGTAAATTCTAGTGTAGCAACACCTGCTTCCACCTCTTCTGTTTTCAGATCATCAGAAATGTACAATCCCTTCGGTAGCTCTGTGCTTGCCTGCCCAAGGACATTCATATGTCGGTCCGCAAAATATAAAATCATAGAAACACCTCCCTGTATTTCATTGTGTATGTTGGCTGTGTTGCCCAGTCCGATGCAATGCATTGGATCTGATTCATTCCAGGCTGCAGGCAAAAGTTCTCCCAATCGTTGCCCAACGCACCAAGATCCTGTCTCGGAAGTCCCTGTAACATGACCTCTCCATTGCTACAGTCAGCTGTCAAAACCTGATTTACCGAAAATTTATTCGGAATATCACGCCATTTTTCTACATTGTCAATTCTCACGAAGATGCCGCGGAAATAATTTCTGGTGACAAGCTGATTTCCTGTATTTCGACTTCCCCACTGTCCCAAATACAATTTCACTGTTGCCACTTTCACATTTTTTAATTCTGGAACTGTAAATTCCGGATAACTGCCCTTCCAGAAAAACGTATTTTCTCTCCATGTTTCATCATGTCGCTTGCGCATACGTTTGGCTGTATGGGTTTGCATCTTTTCGATGGCAAGGTTCAAAAGTATATGTTTTGACGATACGCGGGTTGTTTCCACCTACCACATATTCATGTGCGCTGTGTTTCCGATCGTATCGGTTTTGTATATCTCCTGGCAGCAGATCATTTTTCCGTTCGCATCGCAGAAAGCAATCGCCTGGCAGCCCGTCTGCCCCATAAGACCAGTTTCAAACCAGCTGTTCATGTAACAATAGAGGTGCGTCGCTCCCTTTGCTCCATTGGAATCTACCACATCAATAGATTTCATAGCTCCATTCCAGCCGTTTGTGTTTGGACTTACATATCCACTGCTGGCCAGATACAGACCTTTGATGCTGTCTACGCTCATGACACCCAGCTTTCCAGCCGTCTTGCTGTTACTGTATAAGAAGTTGCTCCCTGTATCATCTTTCCACGCCGCATCCTGTGACCAGACATATTGGTCAGCATAGCTTGTTATCAGTTCGCTTTTTTTGTATGTTTCTCCGTTCAACTCATCCGGATCACCGAACTGAAGAATTTTCTTGGAGTCATTTACAAAACCTACTACTCCATTTTCACTGTGCATTACTGCCTGAAGCTTTGGAAAGGCCCGATAAGTGCCGTTGTACGACACAATGAACGTTTTTCCGTCATCCGCAGTCGGATTCACCGTAAATTCTTCCACCGAATACTTGAATGGATCCGCGCAGTAAAATTCCAGCTCCGCAGTGATCGCATTTCTTCCCGCCGGCACTTCACTCGTTCCCTGCTTTGTTCCGATATAATATTTGTCCGGTTCATCTGCAAAAATAAGGGTTGCCTGTTCTGCATCCAGAAGAGCATTCAGTTTGTTGTAAGCACTGCGAAAAGCTGCATTATCTTTGGCTACCAGCTGATATCCCACCACAATAGTCCTTGGCTGATAACGCTTTCGTCGATACTTTGTACCGTCAGACACGCCTGTTTCCAGATCTGTAATCTCCGTACCCAAAATTTCCCGGCCGGACACATAAAGTGTCCGATAGCCGGGAATTACGTTCTCAAGATAACTTCCATTAAACATGAGAGCCTCCGAAGGCAGGTTCTGCCCTGGGTATCGCTCTGTGGTATCTACAAAGTTATACATTTATTCGCCTGCCTTTCTTTCGGTTCTCCCTTGTCTCCTGTTTCTCAATTTCTTCTCGTGTATACGTTGCAGTCGCTTTTCCAATCTCTCTTCCGTCCAGATTAACAGGTACATAGATGGTATATTTTCCATTGCTGCTGTACTGGTAGCTGTCGTCGTTCAGATCTTCATAGCCAGACCGGAGGCTCATTCCGATTTCCGGCGCAGGTGTAAGTTCCGGAACCTGTATCAATTCCATGGCGGCCTGCCTCGCCTCCTGCACATGATCCATAATGCCGTTGACCCAGCCGATACCGAAATAATTGCCGAGTTTATCTGTCACCCGTGATGGGCTGTGGATCTGTGCTCTCGCCCGGATCGCCGCCTCTGCAGCCGCCGCAAGCTGTGCCGCCACTGCTCTTACATGTCCAACCTGGCTTGCCATACCATTTGCAAGTCCCATTCCGATGTATGCGCCGCTGTTATAGGCACCGCCTGCCGATGATCGCATGGTAATTACAATCGAATTTGACATTGTTCCGGCCGTAGAGACCGCCTTTGACATTCCTGCTGAAACGCCATTGTTGAAATTATTTCCAACCGCTTTTCCAGAAGTTTTTTGCCTTGCTTTCTCCCTGAGAAAACTGTCTTAATTAATGCACTGATAGCGTTTTTTTTGCTTTGTCCCCAATGCATCCAATCC
>ENA-OQIM01000542-OQIM01000542.1-human-gut-metagenome-genome-assembly--contig:-NODE-542-length-14144-cov-1.489548_pt1 | contig 14144 bp, 16 predicted proteins | sample MGYA00242579_ERZ504744 | MGnify/ENA primary metagenome ERZ504744 (study PRJEB26092, sample SAMD00036441) | human gut metagenome | host: Homo sapiens | study: EMG produced TPA metagenomics assembly of...
TCGTGTTCCGGTGGAGAAGCATACGTTTGAGTTTATGATTTGTCCATTAAAATAACCTAGTAATAAAGAAAAATGAGAAAAACGATTCTAACCGCAGCCTTACTTTGTGCTTTTCTGGGAACTCAGGCACAGGAGTATTATGAGAAACACGTAGCTTTTCCGGCAGGAGCGACTACGGCACAGAAGATAGATATGGCTTCCCGCTTGGTGCCTACACCGCAACAGTTGGCATGGCAACAAATGGAATTCACTTGTTTCCTTCATTTTGGTATTAATACCTTTACAGGCCGTGAATGGGGAGATGGTAAAGAAGATCCGGCCATTTTCAATCCTACCGAATTGGATTGTGAACAATGGGTAAGAGCTCTGAAGGAAGGTGGCTTCAAAATGGCTATCATTACTGCCAAGCATCACGATGGTTTCTGTTTGTGGCCTACCCGGACAACCAAGCATTCGGTTGCTTCTTCTCCATGGAAAAAACGGGAAAAGGGGATGGTGGTACAGGAGCTCCGCAAAGCTTGTGACAAGTATGGATTGAAATTCGGAGTTTATCTTTCTCCTTGGGATCGTAATGCGGAATGTTACGGACAAGGAGAAGCTTATAATAAGTTTTTCATCGAACAGCTGACTGAACTGCTTACCAATTATGGAGAAGTGCACGAGGTATGGTTTGATGGAGCTAATGGCGAAGGACCTAACGGAAAGAAGCAGGAATATGATTGGGACGCTATTTTGAAGACTATCCGTCGTCTTCAACCTAAGGCAGTTACCGCTATCATGGGCGATGATGTGCGTTGGGTAGGTAATGAAGGTGGATTGGGACGTACCACGGAATGGAGTGCAACGGCTTTGATGCCTAATTCTTATCCGGGTTCTGATGAAGTCTATAAGAGATTGGGCATAAATGCTATGTCCAAGGATTTGGGAAGCCGTGAATTGGTATCTAAAGCATCGGATTTGTTCTGGTATCCTTCTGAAGTTGATGTTTCTATCCGTCCGGGATGGTTCTATCATGCCGAACAGGATAATCAAGTTCGTTCACTTGCCAACTTGGTGAATATTTATTATCGTTCTGTGGGCTGTAACTCTGTTTTGTTGCTGAATATTCCACCCGATAAACGTGGTTTGATGCACGAGAATGATGTGAAACGTATCAAGGAGTTGACGGAATATATAAAAAAGACCTTTGCCGATAATAAAGTTGAGAAGGGAAATAGAATATGGACAGCCAAAGTAGGAGATACGAAAGAATATAAGGTGAGGAAGAATACACTTGTTAATACTTTCTTAATTCAGGAGGATATTACAAAAGGCCAGCGTGTGGAAGGTTTTACAGTAGAAGTGTTTGCCAATGGCGCATGGCATCATGTGGGTGAGGGAACTACGGTGGGATATAAACGGTTGTTGCCTTTCTCGGATAGTTATGCCGAAAAGGTTAGAGTGACAATTACGGGTGCTCGTGGAACCGTCAATATCAGTAACATCGGCTTGTATTATGCTGAACCATTGGTTGATAAAACAATGAAAGTAACCTTGAGTGATGTCCCGGTGGATGGTTGGAAAACAGTGGGCATGGATGCAGCCGCAGCCATTGATGGAAAACAGGAAACTGTTTGGAAAACCGAAACTTTAACTCCCTTGGTGGTTGATATGGGTAAAGAAGTGGAAATAGCCGGTTTTAGTTATGCTCCTGCACAGGAGGAGGATCTGACTGGCACTATCTATAAATACAACTTTTATGTCAGCCGGAATGGTAAGGATTGGATGAAGTGTGACGCTACAGGTGAATTCAGTAATATCATGCATAATCCTGTTCCTTATTTTGTACGTTTCGGAAAGACTTATCCGGCCCGTTATTTTAAATTGGAGCCTGTTACCGAAATAAATAATAAGGCAGTAACTGCTGTTGGTGAGATAGGAGTACTGTTGAAATAAATCAGATTAATATATTTTTTATTTCAGGAGAAGTTATGTTAAGCCGGGTGAGAGAATCATCTGGGTTTTGACATAACTTCTTTTGTATATAGAGGGCATATGAAGGAATTAGCTAATAATCTGTTAAGAACCTTCCGGATTTTGAGAAAACGTATTATATTTGCATAAACATAACGGACATTCAACTTTTTGATTGATTGTAGAAAGCCTTTGTTTAATCGATATCACTTAAATGAGTAAAATTGAATATGAAAAAAAGCCTGTACTTTCTTTTTATATTAGCCTTGTTCTGTTTGACAGGCTGCAAGGATGCACTTGTCCCGAAACCTATAAAGCTCACTTGCAATATCAATACATTTGACGCTCCTATATCATGTATCAGCCGTTCGACAGCAGATGCGGATAAACTTTATATTGGTCAGGAAGACGGTTGTATCATAGAAAAAGTGAATAATAATTGCCAGACCTATTCCATTAATAGCAACCGGCGTATATATGATATATTGGAATATAGTGAAGATTCTCTGTTTGTGGGAACAAGAGATGCTGGTTTGAAGCTGCTGGCTAAATCCTCTCAGCAGACCCAGACTTACTACATAAAAATAAGAGGATGAATTATTCGGTATATAGTATGACTTTGGATGATGATAAACAGTGTTTGTATGTGGGGACTAGTAATGGACTGTTTAGATTGAATTTGAAAGATGGTTCCACATCTCATGAACTTACTCCCATTCAACTAGGGAAATGTAGTAAAAACTGTGGGGTGAACAAGGTCGTGATAAAGGAAAAAAGACTATATGTGGCTAGTGAACAGGGGTTGTTCGTTGTCCGTAATCTTGAAACGGATTTTAAACGACCTGTTATAGATTCTCTGGTTACCAATGTCAGTGTTTATAATGATACGGTATATGCTTTGTTGGAAAATTCGGTTTTCAAGATAGCTCCCGATGGAAAAAAGACGTTTGTACACAAAGGACGGTGCTACTTGTATGCTCAAGGCCCCGACAAGGATGAATGGTTTATCAGTGCTAATTCTATACTTTATGTTAAAGACGGTTACACTTTAAAATATGATTTGCCGAATGGAGTCAGTACTATCGCCAGACAGATAGGCTTTATGGGGAAAGACTTTCTGCATCTGGCATGTAAAGAGGCTATGCTTTCTTTTGCCTTGCGGCAGAACTCGGCAGATTTAGACAATAATGTATTGGCGGTTAGTGATAAAAGGACGGGAGACTCCATTTTCTTTATTACCGATGATCTTCGTTTACATCTGTATAAGTTCGTCTATAATCATCCGGAATTCAAATCAAAGTCTTTAGGAAAGATTGAAGGTTTGGATATTGTGGGTAATGATATTATAAAATTTTTGGAAACCAGTCCTAATACTTTCTTTCTTGCTACGCGTAAGAAACTTTATAAGATTAAAAGCAATAGAGCGGAGTGTCTTTTGCAGTTCAGTAACACGAAAGAGCAGAATAATATCACTTCTCTTTATTATTCCACCGCGGAACATTGTCTTTATGTGGGTACTAGGGAATATTTAGGTATTATAGATGAACAGCAGGACCATATTGTAACTTCTATTCCGGTCGTGTCAGATAAGGGGGAGAAAGATACTATCGACGCTTATATTACCGGAATTTGTGAGAATGAGGACAGTATTTATGTAACGACCTTGAACAAAGGATTGTATGGAAGCCTTTAAACAGGCCGCAGGAATCTTTCTGGCAGATACGTGATTTATCAGGGTATGAGAGTGTTTATGGTGTGATAGTGAATGGTAGAAATAAATACTTGAATACCTCGTTGGGAATCGTTAATGAGGAAAATGCGACCTTGCTGCCAGTGAAACATGTGAAATCAATATCGGGAGCTCTTGAAAAGAATCCTAATGAGGGCTTTTTCATACTCTATTATTATGGCATGAGTTTTAAGGGATTGGATGATGCCGGTGTTCCAGAACCATTATTCTGCGATTTGGCTTTTAGCAAGCCTTGTATTGCCGTCAATGGACGGAAAGCGGTTTTGGGATGTAAGTCAGGATTATTCCTTTTGATGGTAAATCAGGCTTGCTTCCTATCTTGATAGAAAAAGAAGAGATGTCCTATGCGCTGTATATCATCCTGTCAATAGCAGTGCTGCTATCGGCTTTTCTTGCTCTTTTCTTTGAAAAGACGGAAAAGAGAAACTCGGAAAGCACTGATGGATAAAAAAAAGGATAAATCCGGATGATGTCGGGATGAATGGGGAGGAACTGGAAATGGATGTTCATGAGGTTGCCAAAAAAGTCAAGACCCTGTTTGATGCCTTGGGATACAGAAAAACAGAGGGAGAGGATAAGATGCGTCAGGAACTGAAACAGGTGTGTTTGGATTTTGCTGACAAATATCCTGAATTGGGTAAATTATCCTTTATGAAACGAAGGGGAAAAGAAAGATATTTTATAACGATACTTCTGATGATAGAAGATATTGATGCTACTATTATTTCAAGAGTGCTGGATGTAGATCAGGCAACGGTAACAAGACATAAGTATAATGTAAGGAAAGAAATAGAACAACTTTATCCTGAGGGGGAGTTTGATTGTAAAGTCATCAATCTGCTTTATGACCGTATCAGTCAAGAAGAAAATAAGTTCATCTTTAGAGTTATCTCAATTTACTGTATTTCGTAGAGCCGGTTTCGTGTATCTGTTTTATTATAAGGAATGGCTTTTTTGCCGGAAGTGCTGAAACACTTCCGGCTCTCCTTTTTCTCTCCTTTTCTCTTCTAGGATGTTTTGGTCATATAAAAGGAAGAAACGGGATTAAAAAGGTATTTTCGGGATAATTTCAAACACTACTTTTGTTTCCGTCAGATGCGGACACTCTGATTGTCTGTCGTATGTTCCGTAGATGAATTTAAATGTTTTCGAAAACCAATTGAATTTTATTAATTAACCGTTTAAACTAAACTTTTATCATGAAAACAAAGTTTGCCTTACTTCTAGTGTTTTGTGCCGTTTCATTAAACATCTTTGCACAAGAGAAAAAAATAAAGGATAGAAGAACCAATCCCGAACTTTATTATTTGGAAGAATCTGAGGTTGCCAATAGTCTGGAGTTGCTGCCTCCTCCTCCTGAAGCCGGAAGTATTTTGTTCTTGTATGACAAAGCCCGTTACGACTGGGGGAAATTGCAAAGGGATACTCCTCGGGGTGAACAAGCTGCCAGTGATGCCCGTGTAAATGGTGATGGCGTTCCCTTTGCCTTTTCGGAGGCTTTTGGTATTGAAATAACGAGGGATAAAACACCAGAACTGTATAGGCTCATTATTAATATGAGAGAGGATGCCGGAGATTTGGCTACCCGTCATGCTAAAGAGTATTATATGCGTGTACGTCCTTTTAGTTTTTTCAATGAAATGACTTGTAATCCCGAACAGCAGGAAGAACTTTCAACGAATGGTTCCTATCCTTCGGGACATACAGCCATAGGATGGGCTACTGCCCTTGTTTTGGCAGAAGTCAATCCTGACAGGCAGAATGAGATTCTGAAAAGAGGATTTGAAATGGGACAGAGTCGTGTTATTTGTGGGTATCATTTCCAAAGTGATGTGGATGCTGCCCGAATTGTGGCTAGTGCTGTTGTTGCCCGTCTCCATGCCAACGATGCTTTTGTGAAACAGCTTAATAAGGCGAAAGATGAGTTTTCCAAGCTGCAAAAAGCAGGACTCGTTCAGTCTGTTTCCAAAAAATAATCCCCTATAACTTAACCATAAGCCGTAACTATTTAATGTAATGTTTTTCTTAGATGAACCGGACAAGCGTTTTTGCTAATCCTAAAAGCATGACTATTGACCGGGTGCTGATGGGAGGAAGAATCTGGTTGATTGCTTTCATTGTGTGGCCTTACAGATTCTTCACTGCCCTCAGTATGACAAAAATCAGAGACCGATTGACAAGGCACTTAGATGGTTACCATTAAAACTGTATATTATGAAAAATCTTGTATCATTAGGAGTCTTTCTCCTGATATTGCTCTCCGTACAGGTAAATGCACAGGAACAATCAGTCTTGCAAATACGTCCTACGGGACGAATCTTAATGGATGGAGGCTTGTTTCATTCAGATAATAAAAACTTTGTAGATGGTGTAGCGATTCCTGATGCCCGGATAGGTGTAAAAGCAACCTATGGAAAATATAAAGCGAAAGTGGATATAGGCTATGCGTATGGAAAGGTCAGTTTAAAAGACATATTTGTAGAAAGACAATTTTCCTCACATGCGTTATTACGTGTAGGGAATTTTGTACATCAGTTCGGGCTTCAAAGTTCTACTAGTTCGTCTATGAAAGTAACCATGGAGGAGCCGGCAAGTAATGAGGCTTTTTTCAACAGCCGGCTGATGGGAGCTATGTTTGTGTATGACAAAAATGATTTTTTTCGGTACAGCTAGTGTTCATGTGGAGAGCGAGGCTCTTAAGAAGAAATCCAATGAATTGGGTAAAATGGGTTATGGTGCTATGAGCCGCTTGGTCTATCGTCCTTTACATGATACAGGGAGATTGTTTCAGTTGGGTATTTCCGGTGCTTACGAAACACCTAGATACAATAGTGAACCGACACTTGACCATACTAGCTTTGACTTGGGGGCTAATTTCCCGACGCGTATTGCAAAAGTCAGAGCTGTGAATGCCTTGATTCCGGATGCAAAGAACCTGATAAAATTTACACCGGAGATGATAGCAGGATATGGTCCTGTGGCATTGGAAGCACAATATTATTATCTTCAAGTGAATCGGAAAAAGGATTTTAAGAATTATAAAGCGAGTGGTATGTATGGAATACTGAGAGGTTTGCTGATAGGTGGTAATTATAGATATTCACATACGGATTGTGGTATTGCCACTCCGGACTCTGGTTCGTTGGAATGCGTATTCGGATATAACTATACTGATATGTCGGATACCCGGTCCCATATTTATGGCGGGCGTTTGAACGATGTCTCTTTTACTGTCAATTATTATATCAATAAGTATATGATATGGAGATTCCGGTACTCTTATACTAAGATAACGGATAGAGTGGGATTTGAAAATCAGTCATTAAGTGCGTTTCAGACACGTTTTCAAGTGATATTTTAAATAGAGGGTCAGAGTTTCATTTTGTTTCAAGAGTTTGAAGCAAGGTGGAACTCTTATATTTGAAACAGAGTGGGTGGCAAGAAGAATGTCTTTTTGGGGATAGAGGGTAGCATAAACCTGTTACTGTAAGAACGAATATTGAAAAATAGCTTTATCTTTGTATTCTTTATACTAGGAATTAAATAAAAACAAATGAAAGAAGCAACCATAACTCCTTTTGCAAAGCCGCTATATATAATGACCAAACCTGTAGGTGCGGTTTGTAATCTGGCCTGTGATTATTGTTACTATTTGGAAAAATCCAAGTTATATGAGGAACAGCCGCATCATGTGATGAGCGATGAATTACTGGAGAAATTTATTAAAGAATATATTCAGTCGCAAACCATGCCGCAAGTTTTGTTTACCTGGCATGGGGGAGAAACTTTGATGCGTCCTTTAGTTTTTTATAAGAAAGCCTTGGAACTTCAGAAAAAATATGCAGGTGGTAGAACCATTGATAATTGCATTCAGACAAATGGCACATTGCTGACAGATGAATGGTGTGAATTCTTCCGTGAGAATAATTTTTTTGGTAGGCATTTCTATAGACGGTCCTCAGGAATTTCACGATGAATACCGGAAGAATAAGATGGGGCAACCTTCTTTCTATAAGGTAATGAAAGGGATTAACCTGTTGAAAAAGCATGGAGTGGAATGGAATGCCATGGCAGTGGTCAATGACTATAATGCAGATTATCCGTTAGACTTCTATCGTTTCTTTCGTGACGAGCTTGATTGCCATTATATACAGTTTACTCCCATTGTCGAGCGACTGTCTAACCGTGCAGACGGTCTTCGGCTTTCTTCATTAAAGCAAAAAGACGGTGAACTGGCTTCTTTCTCCATTACTCCTGAGCAGTGGGGGAATTTCCTTTGTACCATTTTCGACGAATGGGTGCTGAATGATGTGGGTAATTACTATATTCAGTTGTTTGATTCTACGTTGGCCAATTGGGTGGGACAGCAGCCAGGAATTTGTTCATTAGCTAAATATTGTGGACATGCAGCTGTGATGGAATTCAACGGTGATGTGTATGCTTGCGATCATTTTGTCTTTCCTGAGTATAAATTGGGAAATATTTATCAGAAGACTTTGGTGGAGATGATGTATAGTAAAGAACAGGAAAACTTTTGGTGCGATGAAGCACAATAGTCTGCCACAGCAGTGCTTGAACTGTTCTTATGAGTTGCCTGTCATGGGGAATGTCCGAAGAATCGTTTCATGTTAAGTAAAGACGGTGAACCAGGATTGAATTACTTGTGTAAGGGATATTATCAATTCTTTGACCACGTAGCACCCTATATGGATTTTATGAAGAAGGAATATCTGGCGGAACGCGCTCCGGCTAATGTGATGGAGTGGGCGAGAGAAAGGAGAAATAAATAGACTGTTTTCAGTAAGCCGACTGTATGGGACAAGCAAGTCAACTTACCTAGTTGTTTCAGTTGACTTATTTGGTCATTTAAGTTACTTTTTCATGGCTGTTTGGTTTAGTCAGAAAAAATAAAAGGAGCAAAGTCTCTGCGACTTCACTCCTTTTGTTTTTCCGGTCAGATGAATTATTTTCCGTTGTATTCATCAGATACAGTTAATTTCTTACGGCCTTTTGCACGACGGCTGGCCAATACGCGACGACCGTTAGCAGTTGCCATTCTTTCACGGAATCCGTGTTTGTTTTTCTCTTTCTGTTAGAGGGTTGGAACGTTCTTTTCATTGTATATACTTATTTTATGTTATTATTCACCATGAGTAACGGGCTGCAAAATTAGTGACTTTTTTGAAATAAACAAGAGATAACTCATTTTTAGTGATTTCTTTTTGCGTTTTTTTCTTGATTTACATTACTTTTGCACTCGAAATCACAGCTGTAAGTGAATATAATCTGAAATAATAATCAAATATAAGCAAAGAAAAGTATGATTAATGCTCAAGACATTAAAATCGGAACAGCTATCCGTATGGACGGTAAATTGTATTTCTGTATTGACTTCCTGCATGTAAAACCGGGAAAAGGTAACACATTCATGCGTACTAAATTGAAAGATGTGGTTAATGGTTACGTTTTGGAACGTCGTTTCAACATCGGTGAAAAATTGGAAGATGTACGTGTGGAACGTCGCCCGCACCAATATTTGTATATGGAAGGTGCAGACTATATTTTTATGAATCAGGAAACATTCGACCAGATTCCTATTGCTCATGACTTGATTAACGGAGTAGACTTCCTGCTGGAAGGAATGGTGGTGGATGTGGTTTCTGATGCTTCTACAGAAACAGTATTATTTGCTGATGTTCCGGTAAAAGTGCAGATGAAGATAACTTATACTGAACCGGGCCTGAAGGGGGATACGGCTACCAATACGTTGAAACCTGCTACAGTGGAATCGGGTGCTATTGTGCGTGTTCCTTTATTCATCAATGAAGGTGAAACGATTGAAATCGATACTCGTGACGGTTCATATGTAGGCCGTGTGAAGGCATAATCTATTTATATATGCATATAAAAAGGCGGAACTTGTTGCAAGCTCCGCCTTTTTTATGTTTCTTTGTACTTCTCTGTGATGGATAAAATCAAAATAAAGCAATGAGATATTCTTTTATTATACCGGTTTATAATCGTCCTGAAGAGGTGGATGAGTTATTGAACAGTCTTACAAGGCAGACAAATAAGAATTTTGAAGTCCTGGTAGTTGGAGGATGGTTCATCTGTTCCGTGCAAGGAAGTGGTAGATAATTACGCTGACCGGTTGGATATATGTTATTATTTCAAATCCAATTCCGGTCCCGGGCAGACCCGCAATTATGGAGCGGAACGGGGGCATGGAGAATATCTTATCATATTGGATTCTGATTGTATTTTGCCTGAAGGGTATTTGGCGGCTGTCGAGTCAGAGCTTCAACAGCAGAAGGCGGATGCTTTTGGTGGTCCTGACCGTGCTCATGATTCGTTTACCAATATACAGAAAGCGATAAATTATGCCATGACTTCGTTTTTTACTACCGGAGGTATCCGTGGAGGGAAGAAAAAAAAATGGATAAATTCTATCCCCGTAGTTTTAATATGGGGGTACGGGCTGAGGTATATAAAGCGTTGGGAGGATTTTCTAAGATGCGTTTTGGAGAAGATATTGATTTCAGTATCCGTATCTTTCAAGGGGGATATGCTTGTCGGTTGTTCCCTGAAGCATGGGTGTGGCACAAGCGTCGTACCGATTGAAGAAGTTTTTCAAGCAAGTGCACAATTCGGGTATTGCCCGTATCAATCTGTATAAAAAGTATCCTAAATCATTGAAAGTTGTACATTTGTTACCGGCACTTTTTTACTATAGGAATTGTATTCCTGTTGTTATATTCGTTGGTTTGTAGCTGGAGTTTGTCTTTGCTGCTGCTTTTTGCTCTTATCATTTGTGTAGATTCCACATTGCGAAATAAAAGTTTCAAAATAGGATTATTATCCATCCTTGCTTCTTTTATTCAGTTGATTGGCTATGGAACAGGTTTCCTGAGGGCCTGGTGGAAACGCTGTGTGTTGGGGAAAAACGAATTTGCCGCATTTGAGAAGAATTTTTATAAATAGAATTTTACCATAAAGAGGTGTTTAAAGTGATGGACTTTTTATGTATCTTTATGGTGGGGAAAATAAAGAAAGATGGCAGAAAAACTAACCATAAACCAATGGGCGGAAGAAGATCGTCCTCGTGAAAAGATGATGTTGCATGGAGTGGGGACACTTTCGGATGCTGAATTGCTTGCTATTCTGATAGGTTCGGGAAATACGGAGGATTCTGCAGTGGAGTTAATGCGTAAAGTGTTGAGTGATTATCATAATAGTTTGAATGAATTGGGCAAAACGACTGTAGATGAGCTGTGTCACTATAAAGGGATAGGTCCTGCCAAAGCTATCACCATTTTGGCGGCTTCCGAATTGGGAAAGCGCCGAAAGGAGGAAGAGGGAAAAGAACGTAAGGTCATTCTCAGCTCCCGTGATGTTTATCAATATTTTTATCCGTTGATGTGTGATTTGCCTATAGAGGAATGTTGGGTATTGTTGTTGAACCAGGCTTCCAAAGTAATTGACCGTATAAAGATAAGTTCCGGAGGACTGGCCTCTACAGCGGTGGATGTCCGTTGTGTATTGAGGGAAGCATTGTTGAAACGGGCCGTTGCCATGGCACTTTGTCACAACCATCCTTCCGGCAGTATGCGACCTAGTACAGAGGATGATCGGTTGACGGAACATCTTGACAAGGCGGCAAAAGTAATGAACATAAGACTGATAGATCATGTTATTTTAACGGATGGCAAATTTTATAGCTATGCTGATGAAGGAAGAATGTAGAAAATCATTAAATTTGCAATTAAAACAACGAGAGATATGGATGCAGATACCCGTTTAAAACAGAAGAGAAGATTATAGCCATGTTGAAAACCGTATATGATCCCGAGATTCCGGTGAATATATACGATTTAGGCTTGATATATAAGATTGATTTGCAAGATGATGGAGAAGTAGTGTTAGATATGACATTGACTGCTCCCAATTGTCCTGCTGCAGATTTTATTATGGAGGATGTCCGTCAGAAAGTCGACTCTGTGGAAGGAGTTACTTCATCGGTCGTGAACTTGGTTTTTGAACCCGAATGGGATAAAGATATGATGAGTGAAGAAGCTAAATTGGAATTGGGTTTCCTCTAATAAATTGAAAGTTGAGAATTAAAATTGGGGAATAAGAATTGCCAATATGTCTAAGTTATTGGACAAGGTGTTGTTTTTTAATTCTCTATTCTCGATTTTTTAATTTATGAGGTATTTAATTTAGTAAGATTATGAAGAACGTATATTTCCTTTCCGATGCACATTTAGGTTCTCGTGCCATAGCACACGGGCGGACACAGGAGCGCCGTTTGGTGAATTTTCTGGATAGTATAAAACATAATGCTGCAGCAGTGTACCTGTTGGGAGATATATTCGACTTTTGGTACGAGTTCAAACTGGTAGTGCCGAAAGGCTATACTCGTTTCTTGGGGAAGATTTCCGAGTTGACCGATTTGGGAGTGGAGGTGCATTTCTTTATCGGTAATCATGACATCTGGTGTGGTGATTACTTGGAAAAAGAGTGCGGGGTGACTATTCATCGTCAGCCGTTGACCTGTGAGATTTATGGGAAGGAGTTTTTCTTGGCACATGGTGACGGATTGGGAGATAAAGATGCCAAGTTCAAATTGTTGCGTTCCATGTTTCATAGTACCACTTTGCGAACACTGTTTTCTACCATACATCCCCGTTGGAGCATAGAACTTGGCTTGGAATGGGCCAAGCATAGCCGTCTGAAGCGTGAAGGTGGTAAGGAACCGAGTATATGGGAGAGGACAAGGAACGTTGGTATTGTTTACTAAAAATTACCTTAAAGACCATCCGGATATCAATTATTTTTATTTATGGTCATCGCCACATTATGCTAGACTTGATGCTGAGCCGTACTTCACGTATGTTGATTCTTGGTGACTGGATACAAGATTTTTCGATGCTGTATTTGATGGTGAAAATATGTTCCTTGAGCAGTATGTTGAGGGAGAAGTCAATATTCCTAAAAAAAGGCTACTATGCATCACGCGTAGCAGCCTTCTATAATTTATATATTTAACCAAACAATAAAATTACTTATTCAGAATAGCCAGAGTATCGCTGGCAATCATCAGCTCTTCATCAGTTGGGATAACAGCTACTGTCACTTTGGAGTCATCGGCAGAAATAATAGCTTCTTCTCCACGAACCTTGTTCTTTTCAAGGTCAATCTTCACACCCATGAATTCCAAACCTTCACAAACTTCAGAACGGCAATTGGCTTGATTTTCACCTACACCACCAGTGAACAGGATGATGTCTACACCACCTAGAGCGGCAGCGTATGCACCAATATATTTCTTGATGCGGTAGAAATACATCTTTTCAGCCAAAATAGCTTTCGGATTTCCGGCAGCAACAGCGGCTTCCAGTTCGCGCATATCGCTGGATACTCCTGAAACGCCTAATACACCACTCTTCTTGTTTAGTAAGTTGGATATGCCGGTTGCATTTAATCCTTCTTTTCCATGATGAAAGTAACGGCGCCTGCATCGATGTCACCACTACGAGTTCCCATTACAAGACCTTCCAATGGGGTCAGCCCCATACTGGTGTCTATACATTTACCATCTTTGATAGCTGAAATGGAACCACCGTTACCGATGTGGCAAGTGATAATTTTTTTTTCCTTTCGGATCAACGCCAAGGAATTCGCATACACGTTGTGAAACATAGCGATGAGAAGTTCCATGGAAGCCATAACGGCGCACACCGTATTTTTCATACAGTTCGTATGGAATGGCATACATATATGCATAGTCGGGCATTGTTTGATGGAATGCCGTATCAAATACACCTACTTGGGGAACGTTGGGCAGAATGGCAGAAACAGCATTCACACCTTTCAGGTTAGCCGGGTTATGAAGCGGAGCTAAATCGTTGCAAGCGATAAAAGCATCCAGTACTTCTTTATTCAGCAATACAGATTCGCTGAAACGTTCTCCGCCATGTACCATACGGTGACCTACTGCGTTGATTTCATCCAATGACTTGATTGCGCCATATTCCGGGCTCACCAATGTATTCAGAATGAACTCGATACCTGCGGTATGTTCTGGGATGTCTTTTTCTAATATTTTCTTTTCACCGTTAGGCAAAGTCAGTTTCAGGAAAGAGCCTACCAAACCGATTTTTTCTATACCGCCCTGTGCCAGGACTTCTTTGGTAGTCATATCAAATAATTTATATTTAATAGAAGAACTACCGCAATTAAGCACTAATATTTTCATGATGTTGTTGTTTGGAGAATGATTATTTGTTTTCTTTAGCGGCAATAGCCTGATTGGCAGTAATGGCAATCATCTTATAAACATCGTCGATAGAGCAGCCGCGTGACAGGTCATTCACCGGACGAGCGATACCTTGCAGGATCGGGCCGATAGCGGTAGCGTGTCCCAGACGTTCTACTAATT
>ENA-OQIM01000543-OQIM01000543.1-human-gut-metagenome-genome-assembly--contig:-NODE-543-length-14116-cov-3.696762_pt1 | contig 14116 bp, 18 predicted proteins | sample MGYA00242579_ERZ504744 | MGnify/ENA primary metagenome ERZ504744 (study PRJEB26092, sample SAMD00036441) | human gut metagenome | host: Homo sapiens | study: EMG produced TPA metagenomics assembly of...
ATAAAAAATAGATTGTTTCCTTGGACCATATGAGCTCGTCGGCACTTAATGAGCAGTGACGATTCATCGTCGCTGTCGAATTTAGTGTCCGCTACGTGCGAATCTGAACGAGAGTGGGTCCAAGGGAAACAATCTATTTTTTATATATTTCCACAAATTTTATTTATTCATAAGTTTTTATTTATTAGGGATCAATACAATATCTTCCCCAGCTTTTCTTCTCTGATATAACTCAGCAGTTGCTGTAAGTAATACATCAGAAGAAGAGTTTAAGCAAGTTTCAACAGAATCCTGTACTACTCCAATGATGAATCCAACACCAACAACCTGCATGGCAACATCATTTGAGATACCAAATAAAGAACATGCAAGAGGGATCAACAGCAGGGATCCACCAGCAACACCAGAAGCACCACATGCAGAAACAGCAGCTAAGACACTTAAGATGATCGCTGTAGGAATATCAACAGAGATACCCATTGTATGAGCAGCTGCAAGAGACATAACTGTGATCGTGATCGCAGCACCATCCATGTTGATCGTAGAACCAAGAGGGATAGATACAGAATAGTTATCTTCATTTAATCCCAGTTTTTCGCAAAGAGCCATGTTCATAGGAATGTTTGCAGCAGAACTTCTTGTAAAGAATGCTGTTAAACCACTTTCTTTTAAGCATTTTAAGATCAGTGGATATGGGTTTCTGCGAAGCATACTAAATACGATGATTGGGTTTGTTACAAATACAGTAAATAACATACATCCAACTAATAGGGCAAGAAGTTTACCATAATCAGTAAAGATGCTTAATCCGTTTGTAGATACAGTGTTATATACAAGTCCAAGAATACCAAATGGAGCACAGTTGATGATCCAGTGTACAGCTTTTGTAACTGCAGCAGAGATATCATGAAGAGCTTTTTTAGTTCCAGGAGTTGCAGCTTTTAATGCAAGTCCAAAAACAACAGCCCATGCAAGGATACCGATGTAGTTTGCCTTTACAAGGGAATCAACAGGGTTTGATACGATATTCATTAATAAGTTCTTTAATACTTCTAACACACCCGTTGGAGGAGCGGCTTCAGATGTAGCAGCTTTTCCAAGACGTAATGTGATTGGGAAGAGAAAACTTCCACATACTGCGACAACAGCACCAATAAAAGTTGTTAGCATATAAAGGATGATAACAATACGCATATTTTTTGCACCGTTGCTCTTAGAATTTGCTAAAGAAGCAATGACAAGTACAAATACAAGGATTGGGGCTACAGCACGAAGAGCACCAACAAATAAATCTCCAAGTAGAGCAAGCCCTGTTGCTTTTGGAGCAGCTACACCAAGAATAGCACCGATGATCAGACCGATTAAGATTCTTACGATCAGACTTAAGCTATTCCACTTTTGTAATAAGTTTTCATTTTAAAAATTCCTTCTTTCATTATTTTTTTATTTTAAGTGATATTTTGATACTTACATCATATTTTCTTAAAAATAAAGAATCAATCTTATTTATTATATTTACTTTTATTCCTTAAGTCAATACAAAATGTCTTTTTTACGGAAATGAATGTCTTTCTAGTGCGGACACACAAAAATCTTTTCACAATGAAATATTGACACTTTACGCATTTGATTTTACAATAAAACATAAGAGTATAGATCATAAGAGAAGACGTACAAAGTCTATACGGAAAGCGGAAAAGGAGAAAATAATGAAACAGGTAATATTAACAGGAGACAGACCAACGGGACGACTGCATGTTGGACATTATGTAGGATCTTTAAAAGAACGAGTGAGACTGCAGAATTCTGGTAAATTCGACGAAATTTATATCATGATCGCTGATGCCCAGGCATTAACAGATAATGCAGAACATCCAGAGAAAGTAAGACAGAACATTATGCAGGTAGCACTTGATTATCTTGCATGTGGGTTAGATCCAGAGAAAGTTAATATCTTTATTCAGTCTATGGTACCAGAACTTACAGAACTGTCTTTCTACTATATGAACTTAGTTACAGTTGCAAGAGTGCAGCGTAACCCAACAGTAAAAGCAGAGATCAAACAGAAGAATTTTGAAGCAAGCATTCCGGTTGGATTTTTCACATATCCGATTAGTCAGGCAGCAGATATCACTGCATTTAGAGCAACGGTCGTACCAGCAGGAGAAGATCAGATGCCAATGGTAGAGCAGTGCAAAGAGATCGTACACAAGTTTAACTCTGTATATGGAGAGACATTAACAGACCCACAGATCGTACTGCCAGACAATCAGGCATGTTTAAGACTTCCAGGAATCGACGGAAAAGCGAAGATGAGTAAATCTCTTGGAAACTGTATTTACTTATCTGATGAACCACAGGATATCAAGAAGAAAGTAATGTCCATGTTTACAGATCCAAATCATTTAAGGGTTGAAGATCCAGGACAGGTAGAAGGTAATCCAGTATTTATCTACTTAGATGCGTTCTGTAAACCAGAATACTTTGAAGAATTCTGGCCAGAATACAATAACTTAGATGAATTAAAAGCCCATTATCAGCGTGGAGGACTTGGAGATGTTAAAGTGAAGAAGTTCTTAAACAAAGTACTTCAGGCAGAATTAGAACCAATCCGCGAGAGAAGAAAGATGTGGGAAGCAAAACTTCCAGAAGTTGCAGAAATTCTTCAGCAGGGAACAAAAGCTGCAAGAGCAAAAGCACAGGAAACAATGAAAGATGTGCGTCATGCGATGAGAATCGATTATTTTAATGAAGAAGGATTATTTTAATTTTAGATCATATATTTTTAAAGTAAAGCATGACAAAAGGGTCTGCCTATCCGTAGGATAGGCAGGCCCTTTTTTAACTTTATATCATAGGAAATTCCGATGAAATGCCACGATAGAATTAAAATACAAAAGAACAAGAAAAGGAGGTAGCAGCTTATAAAGAACAGGATGAAGATGTATTAAGTTACGCTTTATTCCCTCAGGTTGCTACAGAGTATTTTAAATATCGCGATGCACAGGAGAAGAAAATTGATGTTACAGAAGGAAATGAAGAAGCATATCCTGTATAAAATGTAATTTACTTTAACACTGCTAGGTACTTCATTGTTATAACTTAAAACTATGGCAAACCGCTAAATATATATATTTTAAAAGATGATGTTGAAATGATATACTATATACAAACTTAAAAAAACAAGGCAAAAAGGAGACGACAGAAAATGAGTAAATTACAAGAGCCATTTCGATATGATTATGTAGGAAGCTTTTTAAGAACAGAAGAATTAAAGAAAGCAACAACACAATATAACGAAAACAAAATCACAAAAGAAGTATACGATAACATCGTAAATGAAGAGATCGCAAAATTAGTAGCAAAACAAAAAGAATTAGGATATCATGTGATCACGGACGGAGAATTCAGAAGAACTTACTGGCATTTAGATTTTATGTGGGGATTTGAGGGTGTAGCACATGAACAGACAGGAAGTGGAGTACAGTTCGATGGAGAATTAGCTTCTTTAGAAGACACTTATCTGGTAGGAAAGATCAAAGCGAAAAAGCATCCATTTGTAGAATATTTCAGATATTTAAAACAGTTTGAAGATGAAAATACAATTGCAAAATATACAATTCCTGCACCAGCACAGATGTTTCAGCAAATGATCGTTCCAACAAACATTGAAACGACAAGAAAATATTATGCGACAAATGAAGAATTGATTCAGGATATTGGTGTTGCATATCAGGATGTGATCAAACAGTTCTATAAGGCAGGATGCCGTAATCTTCAGTTAGATGACTGTACTTGGGGAGCGATCGTGGGAGATGCTGCGAAACAAAGATATAAAGCATTAGGAATTGATCTTGAAGATGTGAAGAAACAGCTGCTTACTGTGAACAACCTTGCATTAGAAGGAAGACCAGAAGATATGGTAATTACATCCCATATCTGTCGTGGAAATTATCATTCTACATTCTTCACAAGTGGTCCATATGATACAGTTGCAGACTATGTATTTGCAAAAGAAAATGTTGATGCACTTTTCCTTGAATATGATGATGAAAGATCTGGAGGATTTGCACCACTTAAGAAAGTATCAGAAGACAAGAAAGTTGTCCTTGGTCTGATCACGACAAAGAAACCAGATCTTGAAGACAAAGAAAAAGTGATCAACAGAATCAGACAGGCAGCAAAATACATTCCTTTGGAAAGACTATGCCTAAGCCCACAGTGTGGATTTGCTTCTTGTGCGATCGGTAATAAATTAACAGAAGAAGAACAGTGGGCAAAACTAAAATTAGTGAAAGAAATTGCTGAGGAAGTCTGGGGAGAATAAGATTAGATCTTAATACCTCACAGAAACCAGAAATAACCCTTGAGGCGGTGCAGTAATCCCTGCATCGCTTCTTTTTGTACTTTCCAGTGCTTTTGTAATATCCTCTGGTTTTATTTTTCCACATCCAACTTCTACTAAAGTTCCAGTAAGAATCCGGACCATGTTATGAAGAAAGCCATTTCCTGTATAAGAGATCTGGATTTCTTTTTTTGTCTTTTTGATCTCGATGTTATAGATACTACGGACGGTAGATTTTTTCGTTTCTTAATTGAAGAAAATCCTTTAAAATCATGCGTTCCGATCAGTAATGATGCAGCTTCTTCCATCTTTTTGATATCCAAAGTTTCCGGGAAATACCAAAGGTATTTACGTTCAAAAACATTCGATACACCAGAATTGCAATTCGGTAAAGATAAGTTTTCTCTTTCGCATTTAAACGACTGTGAAAACGTTCGGAAGCTTCAGAAACTTCCACAATACCGATATCAGATGGAAGATATTTGGTAAGATAGTCTTTGATCTCATTAACAGACATCATACAGTCTGTATGGAAATTGGCAACCTGACCATAAGCATGAACACCAGCATCGGTGCGGCCAGATCCATTGATATTGACATCTTCTCCAGTCATCTTTGATAAAACAGACTCTAATTTTCCTTGAATCGTATTCGCATTGGAATCACCACCAAGCCTCTGCCAGCCTGATAGCGGGAACCATCATATTCAATTGTTAATCTGATATTACGTTTCATGTATGTATAAATCCTTTCGTTGTAAAGATATGGTTGTTGTAAAACAAATTTATTATAGCGAATTTCTTAAAAAGTGGCAATAAATAAAAAAGAGAGGCGGTAGTTTACTATATATGGTAAAATTAAGATAAAACGCGGTGAAAGTAGAGAAAGAAAGGACAGGTTATCATGGAAATCAATCAAATGTTAAAAAGACAAGAACATTTTTTTTTTCAAAGTCAGAAGACAAAGAAATACGAATTTCGAAAGAAATCATTATTGCGCTTGGAATGTGCGATCAAACAACATGAAGAAGATATGGAACATGCATTATATAAAGATTTAGGGAAATCATCTTTTGAGTCCTATATGGCAGAGATTGGCATGGTAAAAAGTGAACTTTCTTATGCAAAGAAGCATCTAAAAAAATGGATGAAAGCAGATCAGGTAAAAACACCGCTTGCCCAGTTTCCATCCCAAAGTTATAAGATCAAAGAACCACTCGGAAAGGTGTTGATCATAGCCCCATGGAATTATCCAATTCTTTTATCCTTACAGCCGCTGATCGGAGCGATCGCAGCAGGAAATTGTTGTGTTTTAAACCATCTGAACACGCACCACATTGTGCCAGTCTTTTAAAGAAGATGATTGGAGAAGTTTTCCCTTCTCATTACGTTGCTGTGATCAATGGAGGAGTAGAAATCAGTGAAAAACTTCTGGAACAGTCATTTGATCATATTTTCTATACTGGTGGAGAACGAGTTGGAAAGATCGTGATGGAAAAAGCATCGAGACATTTAACACCAGTGACTTTGGAATTAGGTGGAAAAAGTCCATGCATTGTAGAAGAAAGTGCCAATATTAAGTTGGCAGCAAAACGAATTGTTTTTGGAAAATTTTTAAACAGTGGCAGACCTGTGTTGCGCCAGATTACATTTTCGTAGATAAAAAAGCAGAAAGTGAACTGATCTTCTACTTAAAATACTGGATCAATAAAATGATCGGGGAACATCCTTTGTCGAATAAAGATTATTCATCTATGATAAATCCGAGACATTATCAGCGCATTATGGAATTGATGAAACATGAAAAGATCGTTGAAGGCGGTTATGGAGATATAAGACTTCGAAAGATCGCCCCAACGATACTTGTGAATGTAAAAGAAGAATCCACGGTGATGCAGGAAGAGATTTTTGGTCCATTACTTCCTATAATGACATATGACAAATTAGAAGATGCAGTTTCGTATATCAGAGATTATAACAAACCTTTGGCATTGTATTTATTTACAGAAAATGATAAAGTAGAACAAGATGTACTTTCACAGTTGTCTTTTGGCGGTGGCTGTATCAATGATACGATCATCCACCTTGCATCTCCATATCTAGGATTTGGAGGAGTTGGGAATAGCGGAATGGGGTCTTATCATGGAAAGAAAAGTTTTGATACATTTACGCATGAAAAGAGTATCATAAAGAAATCAGTTAAGATTGATATTCCAGTTCGTTATATGCCATATAACAAAGCTAAAGAACAATTGATGAAATTTTTTCTGAAATTATAAGATAAAGGAGCAACTTTTATGGAATTTACAAATGTATTACCAGGAGTGAAATTGGTAAAACAAGATGAAGCTGGGAATGAGGAAGAACTTTTTGTTTCACAAATGATCATGTGATCGTAAAGACATTAAATGGAAGAGAGATCAAAGGTATTTTTATGCAGATTGAATTTGCAAGATGCTTAGAAGAAGATGATATTGTACATGTGCATAAAGACATGGGGAAAATGAAGGAATCCCGTTTGACACGATCGATGATATCATTAAAGGTTAAGAAAGAAAAGAGGATTAAATTATATGGAAATCAGAATCAGAATGTCAGTGCAGACAATATTACAAGCTGAATGGCAGAGTTCCATTATCCAAGGCAATTCCATTTGGTCTGCAGCATGTGCTGGCAATGTTTGTATCCAATCTTGCACCAGTACTGATCGTGTGTAGTGCGGCATTTGTACATGGAACGAACGATCATTTGACAGGAGCAGAGATCACGCAGTTATTACAATGCGCGATGTTTGTTGCAGGAATTGGTACATGTCTTCAGTTATATCCGATCTGGAAGATCGGATCAAGGCTTCCGATCGTTATGGGAGTCAGCTTTACTTTCCTTGGAAGTCTATTAATGATCTGTACAAATCCAGATCTTGGATATGAAGGAATGGTTGGAGCCGTCATTGCCGGAGGTATCTTTGAAGGAATCGTAGGTTTAAGTGCGAGATACTGGAAACGTTTTTTAACACCCGTTGTTTCAGCTTGTGTTGTTATCGCGATTGGACTATCATTACTATCTGTTGGAATGAATTCATGGGGTGGCGGAGATGGAGCCAAAGATTTTGGAGCATGGTATCATCTTTTTATTGGAGCATTTACATTGATCGTGTGCCTTGCAGCCAGATATATTTTAAAAGGTGTATATAAAACTTAAATGTATTAGTTGGACTGATCTTAGGATATCTGCTTTCTGTTATCTTTACCGTTGCAGGGATTGCGCCCCTTGTTGATTTTTCTGGAATTTCAAAAACGATCGCTCAGGTTGGAGTTGTAAGTATCCCAAAGCTTGTATTCTTTACAAGTCATAAACCAGTATTTGATCTTGGGGCATTCTTTACGATTGCGATCGTATTCCTTGTATCAGCCGCAGAAACGACAGGTGCTACGACGGCTATTTGCACAGGTGCGATCGGGAGAGACATTGAGATGGAAGAATTACAGGGATCACTGGCAGTTGATGGATTCTCCAGTGCAATTTCTGGATGCTTTGGCTGTCTTCCGTTAACATCGTTTAGCCAGAATGTCGGACTTGTCACAATGACAGGAGTTATCAATCGATTTACAATCTTAATGGGAGCACTGATCTTAATTTTAGCATCATTATTTCCACCACTTGGAGCATTCTTTAACTCTCTTCCACAGGCAGTGCTTGGTGGATGTACGGTTATGATGTTTGGTTCTATCATGTATGAAGGAATCAAGATGTTAAAAGAATGTGAGTTTGATGACCGCACGATGGTAATCGTATCTTTAGCATTTTGTATTGGAGTTGGACTAACACAGACATCAGGGAACTTTTTTGCGGCATTTCCGAAAGAGGTTGGAGATATCTTTAATGGGAATGCGGTTGCGGGCGTATTCGTAGTGTCATTGATACTTAGTTTGGTGTTGCCGAAGAAAACAAAATAAAATTACTATCTTGACAAATATAATAAAACATATATAAGATAGTGCATATGTAATTTTAGCAAATAACTATAAATATGTATCTAAAAAAGGAAATCTGGTAAGACCCTCGCAGAAAATGTTTACATCTTGGGTTCAAGGAATTTCTATATTACGCAATATGTGTGCACATAATTCGAGAATAGAACATTTAAACGCATAAAGTAATCTACGTTGCATAAAATATATATACAGACCTAATCAAGCTTTTATGCTCAACCCGATTAGGCTTTTAGCGAAGTGCCATTATAGGAAGCACTTCGCTTTTTTACTTTATAGGAAAGTTCGCCTTTGGCTCCTTTCCAAAAGAAAAATAGCCCACATAAAAGTGGGCAGAGCAAACAGATGATCATGGTTTTAGAAAATATAAAAACCTTCATCACCAAAATCATCACCAAACACATCTTCATTTAGAAAATAATCCATATCCAGCAGGTCATCCTCGCTCATATGGCGAATGTCCTCGGATGTCATACCTTCTGGGGGATTTGAAATATATTTTTCGCGTAGCTCTTTGATCTTCTTTTTCATGGTAGGGTTCCTCCTTTATATGAGGATTATAGCATAAAAAGAAGTGGTCATGCAGAAGAACGCTTTCCACGGGAGCGGGACATTGCTTTCTCGTATAATTCTTCAAGAGGTACGCGGCGATGGTGATGATATATTTCTAGGATCACCATCTGTTGTTTACAATGAGGACAGATCAGAGGATCATAGCCAAAAGAAGAAAGGATCGCAGTACGCCACCGGTTAAAACAACGGAAAGTATGCCGTTTTTCTTTCGAAATAGCGAGATGGAGTTTTTTATCAATGGAACGATGTCTGGCATAAAGGCCGCCATAACGGATCATCTTGAAATGTTTTTCAGGGATGTGCCGGATAAGGCGTTTGATAAAATCCATGACAGGAATGGTTTCTTGAACGTATTGATCATCTTCGTGACGATTGTAATGGAAAGAGACAAGATCACCGGTATAAGAATCGATCCTGGAAGTGGCAATGACAGGGCGACCAAGATACCGGCCAATATATTTGGTAACAATCTTAGGGTCACAACGGTTGGGCTTGGCATAAACATAGAAGCCGTGTTCATGTTCCAGATAACAACGGGCAGAAACTTTTTTAAAAGAAGGACCGATGCGAAGCAACATTTCCTTGAGGAGAGCAGTACGGAAAGCATTGCGAAGGAAAGTATAGTTGAAATGAGAGACATTACGCCAGAAAGCATCATCACTGTAACCGCCTTCAGAGATGAGACAATGGATATGAGGATTCCATTTAAGATCCCTGCCGAAAGTATGCAGGACCATGATAAAACCAGGGGTAAAGTTTTTGTGTTTGTTCATTTTAGAGAATAAACGAAGGACAACACTGGAGACGGAATGAAAGAGACAGTTAAGGAGAGAGCGATCCTGCAGGAAAAAATCACGGAGGGAGGCATCAATGGTAAAAACGCAATGACGGTGTCTGACATTAACGAGCTTAAAGGACATAGAGGTAGTGCGATCCATGGAATATTTATTACCGCAGGTAGGGCAGAAACGGCTGTGACAGCGGAAAGGAACAAACTTAAGATTTCCGCAGTGGGTACAGCCATACATGGCACCACCATAAGAAGGATCACCACAGTTGATCATCTTATCGATATTTTCCATCTCAGCAGGTCTGGGATGAAGAGTATATTTAATTTCTTCATAATGATCTGTAAAGATCTCTTGTAGGATATTCATGATTCTATTATAGAAGGAAAAAGACAAAAAAAGAAACCCACCCCTCAAGAATGAGGGGCAGGGGAGTTGAAGTGTCGAAGACACTTTTTTTATATATATGGATGTTTGATAGAAGATGAATGATTTATAGAAAAAACACGATAAAAATGGAGGAAATAAAGAATGGGAATCGCTGTCAAGGAACTACTGACATTAGAATACTTTAAAGACTATCACGTGATCGCAGGGAAATCAGGCTTACACAAAGAGATTCAGGGAACAACCCTCCTTGAAGCACCCGATGCCCTGCGCTGGGCAAAAGGAAAAGAGCTGGTCCTTTCCTCAGGATATGTATTAGCTCAGGAACCAGACTGCCTCGAAGAAGCATTTAAGTCAGGAAGCATGCAGGGAACCTCTGCCATGATGATCAAACGAGGCCGCTATCTTGACGAGATACCACAGCGATTAATAGATTTGTTCGACCAATACGAGATTCCACTGATCAGTATGCCATTTTCTGTTCCATGGATGGAATTGATGAGTCAGATCAATACCGCAGTGATGAACCGAACGATCCGAAGATTCAAAGTTCACAGCAATAATCATCTGCAAGTATCGGATCAATCCTACAAAGTCCAGAAGATCAATAAGATTCTAAGAGCCGTAGAAGTCGAGATGAAATTTCCGGCATTTATCTATGATCTTGCCGAAGAAAAAAGCTACTACAGTTCCCCGGATTTTAAACGAATCACAGAATCCTTCGGATTATCCGAAAGCGATTACTGGGAACCATCAATGCCCTATACGAAACATACATTATGCGATTACATCAATATGGCAAGGATCCGCCTGATCAATCCTGGCAATTTAGAAGGACCACGTGTCAGCTGGATCATTATTCCGATCGTCATGGAAGATATCGTGCAGGCATATTTTGTCGTAATGGAATCCAGAGAATTTATCGATTACTACGATGAATTTGCCATCCGTATCGCGTTTTTAACATTGCAAGGAGTCTATGAACAGATCATGATCGCAGAAAATATGGGAAATATCGGATTTGAGAACTTCATTCATTTAGCCCTCGATTACACAGAAAAAGATGCCAAGAAACTCTTTTATCAGGCAAATATCCAAGGAATTTCTGTAAATACAGCTTATCAATACATAGTATTCCACCAATGCAATGAAGGATACAACGCACGAAATGAAAGAAACACATTTTTGGAAGCCTTTCAGCAAAGCAAGTTAGGGAAGATCGGAAAGATTGCTTTTCTGGATGAGAATGATGGCTTGATCTTATTAGAAGCAGAAAAGATCCACAACAGCACACTCTGGACGAAAGACACAACAACGGAACTATTAAAAGAATTCCAGAGATACATCGGATTAAAATTTGCCGATATGAAACTGGAATTTGGAATCTGTCAGGAAGAAAAGACACTGTTAGAAGTCAGAGAATGTGTCAAGAAATGCCAGAAAGTATTAAAGATGGGAAGCATTATCTTCCTGAAAAGGATATCTGGGAATACGAAATGTTAGGACCTTTAACATGGATTGAGATTCCTGAGAATGAGTTAAAAGAGATGTTAAGGAAATATCGGGAGTTGATGGAAGAAGAGAAGAATATTGAGTTGTTAAAGACATTAAAGATTTATCTGGAAAATAACATGAACTACAGTGTGACCGCGGAGAAGATGTATGTGCATATTAATACGATAAGAAAGAGAATTGATAAAGTGAATGATCTGGTGAAGATTGACTGGGAAGATCATGTGGATCGATTGAAGATGGAGATTTTATTGCAGTTTTGGGATTGTAGGAGTGAAAATATTAATCATACAAGAGCAATTGATGTATTGAAGATTGGAAAAGTTTTAGGATGTAAATCGGAAGACTTGTTAGAGATATAAAGTAAAAAGGGGCTGTCGGTTAATAGACAGTCATGAACAAGGAGGCAGGTAACTCGAATGAGTTACCTGCTCCTTGTAATTATTCCTATAAAAGAGAAAAAAGATGGCTAACGACAACCATCTTCTCTCCGTTACATGTTATAATGTAACTATGCAAAAACAAGATTATTATAACGAATTTTTTGAATTAGGGCAACAAAAAATCAACTTTAAATTTTATGAATTGAGTTTACCTGACGACGATCCGGTCTTTACCCTAAAAAAAGTAATGGAGGAAATGGATTTTACGGCTTTATTAGCACAGTATTCAGGCAAGGGGAAACACGGGTTTAACCCAATCATGAAGTATGGAGTTCTTACCTATGCAAACATGCGTGGGGTTCGTGAGATTGACCGTATTGTGGAACTATGTAAAAGAGACCTGGCATTCATCTGGCTCACTCAGGGCGAACAACCAAAAAGGGATGCCTTTTATGATTTCATAAACAAAAAACTCACACCAGATATCTTGGATGATCTGAATTATCAGTTACTTCGACGTTTCAAAAAGGAAGGTCTGATCACGTTAGAATCCCTCTTTATTGATGGAACAAAGATCGAAGCAAATGCAAACCGCTATACGTTTGTATGGCGTGGAGCACTCAATTACCATCTGGCAGGACTACTTGATACCATGGATTCTCTTTATACAAAGTACAATACTCTTTTAGAAGAAAACAAATATGATGAAAGATACGGATTTGGTCATGCACGAATGTTTGTTATAGAAGGCATAGACAAAGTGCGGGAAGTCATTGCAAAGAATCGGAAACGAAAACTGGCAAAACATAAAAAAATAGCAAACAACAGCATCATAGAAATCGATCATTGTTCTCCTTTGGATGTATTGAACCTTCAAAAAAACTTATCGACAATCGCTGATGGGGAGGGAATTGCATTTGTTTACGGAAAAGGGAAGAAAAAGCCTGAAATCCAACGACTGTATGAAGCATTGGAAACTTGTGGAAGTAGACTCCTGGAATACAAAGAAAGTTTTGAGATCATGGGCAAAGACCGTAACAGTTATTCCAAAACAGATTTAGAGGCAACCTTCATGAGAATGAAAGATGATCACATGATGAATGGTCAGTTAAAACCCGCTTACAACGTGCAGATCGCCGTGGAGAATTACTTTATTATTCATAGTTATGTAAGTAACGACAGAACAGATTATAATACATTGATTCCGATCGTAGAAAAACATATCAAAGCGTTTGGCGAGATCTTAAAAGAAACCACGGCAGACAGCGGTTATTGCAGTGAAAAGAACCTGTTGTTCCTAAAAGAACATCACATCGAAAGTTATATCAAGCTGCAAGAGCATGAACAACGAAAAACGCGTGCTTACAAAGAACAGATTGGAAAGTATTACAACATGGAACTTCAGGTTTTTGAAGATGAACATTACTATATTTGTCATGATGGCAGAGAGTTAAGACGCCTGCGAACCGAAACAAAAGAAAAAGAAGGTTATAAGCAAACGCTGGAAGTGTACGGCTGTGCAGATTGCAGTGGCTGCGAGCATAAAGCGAAATGCCTTTACAGATATAATCCGGAAAAGGATGTCGATAAAAATAAAGTGATGAAGATCAACGAGCGTTGGGACGAATTAAAAGAAACATCGCATACGAATATCCAAAGTGAGAAAGGAATTCGAAATCGTCAGATCCGTTCGATTCAGACCGAAGGACATTTTGGAGATATCAAGGAAAATGATCACTTCCGGCGTTTTCATCATCGCTCTGCCGAAAAGGTATACAAGGAATTTATGTTGTATGCAATTGGAAGAAATATAAATAAATACCATCGTTTTCTTTGTGATAAACTTCATAAATTTGAAGGAAAATCAGCAGAAAACGCAGCATAAATAAAAGTGCAGTGAAAAATGAGCCGTACCTTTATTTCTTGTACCCTAAAATAATTAGAGCTTAAGAAATAGAAAGAAATCGCGGAATATGCCAGTGCCGGAAGGCACGCATTTCTGCGATTTCTTTCTATTTCTTTTTATGATCGGTCAAAATCGCATTAGCCGATTTCCCCTTTTTATATAACCAATATTACAAATTTACAAAAAATAATTGACAATTCAATAAAAGATTTGATAAAATACTACATTGAC
>ENA-OQIM01000544-OQIM01000544.1-human-gut-metagenome-genome-assembly--contig:-NODE-544-length-14075-cov-2.805994_pt1 | contig 14075 bp, 14 predicted proteins | sample MGYA00242579_ERZ504744 | MGnify/ENA primary metagenome ERZ504744 (study PRJEB26092, sample SAMD00036441) | human gut metagenome | host: Homo sapiens | study: EMG produced TPA metagenomics assembly of...
CCTGCCTCTGCTATCCAATATTTCCTTTAGTTTTGTTGTAACCGCGTGTATATTCCAGAATATTTGGCTATATTATCGCGCTCGAGAGCATTCAGGGAACGATACCCACTCCCTTTAAATGGAATCGTATGAATGTAGAATTTATCTCCATTCTTATAATCTCTATATACATCTCGGCAGCCATGTCCGGTTAAATGATCATTTACCCGTTTCATCACCCGCTGGCTCTGTCTACATAGTTTTTCTTGTTTTTGCAATTATGCAAAAACATATACACCCGAAAAGTCTGTGCAGTGAACCCGCCGCCGTTCGAATTTCTTCACGGTCATAATCGAACTTATTGGCAAGAACGGAATTTTGAATGTAATCTTAGGCTTTTGAGACGCTTTATCGAATTTATGCCGTGCCTTATGTTTTGAGTGAAGAAAATGCAGGAGCAATGTCAGACCAAGGCAAAAAGCACAGCCGACAAAGAATGAAAATAAATCTTTAGGCCAAGCTTCTCCTGTTCTATTCCATATAAAGGCGTTCCATCGGGGATATATGTAATCTATAATTTTGATAACACATGTTGAAAAATCATGAAAAAATGTTTCAAACAGCTTTGATAAAAAGTTCCATAATTTCCCAAATTCCTGATAAATATCTATTTTAGAAGTTTCGAAATTGACTCAAAATGATGTACCTCCTTGTTCACTATTTACATGCAGCCGGATACTTACCATAAAATTCCAGGGTTTTTAAAAAACGATTATAGTTATCAGATAATGCATCAACGGTAAGGACTTTCTTGTCATCCATGTCATATAAGGTAACGTCCTGCTTTTCCCCTATTCTTACATTCTTTATATCAAAAACAGATACCGATTGGGTTCTATGAAATAATTTATGAATTTTTAATTCAGTCTTGTTTACCTCCAATTTCCAACTGGAGGTCCAGATTACAACAAACAATCCGATCCCGGCAAAAATAAGCGCAAATCGAAAATGTCCTGCTGTGATATTGGAATTTGAAGTTACTTTAAAAAAAGGAACACACCAAACAGTATGATTTCCAAAGCGAATATGGTCATATATACATATTTAACAGATGCCGGACAACTTACAACATAGCTTTCAGAGTTTTGAGTGGTTGTTGGGCTTGATGACTTTTTTTCTGTTGTTCAGATAATGGACAAGATAGTCTACCACCATACAAGAAATATATAGGGTAATTGCTAACACGATTCTCTTCATAGGTTGCTCCCAGCTTTGGATATTTTTTCTCATATATAGTATTGTAAAAAAAAAATAAAATTGGGCAAAAAAAAGAGATCCTTTCGGACCTCTTTGGGTATATCAATTATCATGGATGACAGGCGCAACCTGGTATAAAAGCTGAACGGTATCCTCCTGAATGTTATCATTCATGGCATTAAACATGGAAAATCCCTGTAAACGATACTCTAATTTGGGATCTTTCTGCCCATAACTAACCATATGAATACCTTGCCGGAGCTGATCCATATCATCGATCTGCTGCTGCCAGTATTTATCAACCGTTTTGAGCAACAGCGTTCGTTCGATTTCCCTCATCATATGCTCATTCGGGTATGCCTGCTCCATCAAAGCTTCTTTTTTCTGATATAATACTTTGGCACTCGTATGCAGACTTTTAACAAAATCATCTTCCTTGGTATCAGCATCGCCGATTGTCGGCAGCGGAATGATTGGTAATAAGTTGTCATTGAGCAATTTTGCGAGATTTCATTTCCTTCATAGGATTCGATTACTTTTCGATCAATAATGGAATCGATCATATACAAAATATCGGAATGGATATCCTCGCCATTTAAGACTTTCAGGCGTTCTCTGTATATAATCTCCCGCTGATCATTGTTGACCTGATCGTACTCAAGAAGACTTTTTCGAGAAGCAAAATGGTTCTCCTCTACCTTTTCTGCGCTTTTTCGACGGAACGGGACAGCATACGGTGTTCGATCGGCATGCCATCCTTAATTCCAAGGTTCTCAAAGATGGAAATATATTTTTCGGAACCAAATAAACGCAGCAGGTCATCTTCCAGAGAAATAAAAAATTTTGAAACACCCGGATCTCCCTGTCGTCCAGAACGGCCTCTTAGCTGATTATCTACTCTTCGGCTCTCAGAGCGTTCTGTGCCAATCACATACAGGCCGCCGGCTTCTTTGGATCTGCTGTCCAGCTTTATGTCAGTACCGCGGCCAGCCATATTGGTAGCAATCGTTACTGCCCCAAATTGTCCCGCTTTTGCCACGATTGCAGCTTCCATTTCTGGATTTTTCGCATTCAGCACATTATGAGCAATGCCTTTTTCAGGAGCATCTCAGACAAAATCTCGGAAACTTCAATTGTTTCGGTTCCAACTAAGATCGGCTGGCCTTTTTTGTGGATTTTTCGTACTCTTTTTACGATAGCAGCATATTTTTTCCGCCTTGGTTTTGTATACAGAATCATTAAGATCTTTTCGGATGATTGGGCGGTTGGTAGGAATATGGATAACATCCATTCCATAAATATCACGGAATTCCTGCTCTTCTGTCTGTCCGGTTCCTGTCATTCCGCATTTTCTCTCATATTTATTGAAAAAGTTCTGGAAACTGATCGTTGCCAGCGTCTTATTTTCCGGTCGGATGGATACCCCTTCCTTGGCTTCCAACGCCTGATGCAGACCGTCTGAAAAGCGGCGGCCGGGCATAATACGTCCGGTGAAGGTATCAACCAATAAGACTTCATCATCACGCACTACGTAATCTTTGTCTTATGCATTAATGCATTGGCACGCAGCGCATTCACCATTCCGTGCTGGATGCTGAGATTTTCTGGGTCCGAAAGATTCCCAATATGGAACATTTCTTCAATTTTGGCAACTCCGGCTTCTGTCAGGAACAAATTGTTATCTTTCTCATCTGCTACATAATCTCCGGAATCTGTTCCCATTTCTCCGGAAATATAATCAATTTTATTTAATTCCGTTGTCTCGCCACGCTCAAGCATCTTTGCAAAACGATCAAATGCAAGATATTTGCCTTTGGAGCAGAATTTTGTACCGGAAATGATCAGCGGAGTACGTGCCTCATCAATCAGAACCGAATCCACCTCATCAATAATACAAAAATGCAGTCCGCGCTGAACCATCTGAGGTTTGCGTACAGCCATATTATCCCGTAAATAGTCAAAGCCCAGCTCATTATTTGTGATATAGGTAATATCTTTGGCATACTGAACCTTTCGATCAGGAGCTTCCATATCCTGCGTAATACAGCCACAGGACAGTCCCATCCATTCATACACCTGTCCCATCTGATCGGAATCTCGTTTTGCCAGATAATCATTGACCGTCACGACATGCACACCTTTTCCGGTTAATGCGTTCAAATAAGCAGGAAGAGTGCATACAAGTGTCTTACCTTCGCCAGTACACATTTCGGCTACTCGTCCTTGGGACATAATAATTCCGCCCATGATCTGAACAGGAAATGGTTCCATCCCCAGAACCCGCTTATCCGCTTCCCGGATAGCTGCGTAGGCTTCAGGCAGAAGATCATTCAGAGATTCTTCTTTCAGACGTTGTTTAAATTCTTCTGTTTTAGATTTTAACTGTTCATCCGACAACTGTGCGTATTCTGGCTGCAGCTCCAGAATCTGCTTTACGGTCTTTTTAATTCTTTTTAATTCATGATCGCTGTGGGTTTTAAAAAATTTCATATATATATATTCTCCATTCAATGTTTTTTATTTTAGCTTCTACTTGAAGTATTGTAAGATTTATTGAATGATTTGACGTACAAGAATTTTAGCAAAAAAGGAGCCGGAGAGATAAGGGAATCTCTCCGGAAGGTATGAAAAAGAAAATGTTTGTTTTTCTTGTGGACAACTATAACTATACATAATAGTTGTGTCCAATATGTGGTCGAAACATGAAGAAAGCATAAAAAACCGGTAATCGCAATGCGAAAACCGGATTCTCCTTCTAAACGTGTTAGAGGAGTTATTATTATGATATTCGTTGCAAAGGAAAAAGTCAATGTAAAAATATGTCCGTGTTATTGAGTGTTTTGCCAAACGTCAGGAACCTTCATATCTTTTCAGTCTAACTCAAACGTCAACTGTTCTGCTTGCGGCGGAATATAGTTTGTCCATATGACCTCTGTCCGCCGTGCATGACTCTGTGTTCTGCCTTCCAACTCGATACGATGCCAATCTTTTAGCATATTGCGGTATAAATCCGAATCATACCCGGAAAGAACTACAGGTCCCGGATGATCTATAGCAATCCAATAAATTATTGCACATAATTACACGAATGAAACCACCCTATGCAGTCCTTTGGACGAATTGTTAAAAATCCTTTTGAAATAGCTGATGGTAATTTCGATGCCATCCGTATCTTTTCTTTCCTTAAAAATGCTTTGAGTTTTGACCACATCTTTTCAATCGGATTCAGATCCGGACTATATGGGGGTAAATACAGATAGGTTACTTTTGAGCTGTCCAGTAGCTGTTTCACCGCCTTTGCATGATGGGAACGCATATTATCCATAACGATAATGTCTGCTTCTGAAAGCGTCGGCAGCAACTTTGTTTTCAGGTATTCTGCAAACCGCTCTGCAGTAGTTCCTCCCTGATAGACTGTATAGGCACAGTCTCCATTCAGACGTATGGAAGAAAGAACGGTTGTATTGCAGGGCGTGTTGAGTGGAGTTTTATCTACTGCTCTCCGGTTTTTCCATGCTCTGGCATAATGTCGCGTCATATTGATGTTTACTCCGCTTTCGTCCAGAAAGACCAGATGATTTATGTCTTTCTCCGACATATGTTTTTTCCAGTTTCTGCGTTTTTCCCTGACATCGGGGACGCTCCTGCTCTGAGGCATGAAGAGATTTTTTCTTGTAAGAATACCCGAGTTTAATAACTGCCTTGCGGACTGTTTCATTTCCTCACAGAGTTATCTGGGACAGCAGTTCAAAAAACTTACCGGGTTTACTTTAAAAGAATACCGTGACCGCTATGGGGTGTCGGAATTTAAAGGACGGAGTTAATACACCTCAGCATTCATTTGTCTCTGCACATCATCCAGTATCTTTTCTATCCAGCTGATTGCATTCTCCACCTGTACCCTTGCATCTGCAATTTTGCTCTGCACCATGTAGTCAGCCGCAAGCTTTGCTATAACAGAAGGGACTGTAAAAATCAGTCCCTTAATTTGTCCTTATAAGATTCTTTTACCTACATTGTAAGATGTTGCTTTAACTCTTACTTTATGATTTCTCCATTTGACCCAATTACTTTTTTATACCACTTCCCGGACTCTTTGATTGTTCTTTCCTGTGATGTATAATCCACATATACAATTCCGAATCTTTCCGTATAGCCAAATGCCCACTCAAAATTATCCATCAGTGACCATACAAAATACCCTGCTACCGGTATATCTTCATCGCTTGCCTTCCTGTAATAATGAAGGTACTGATCCAAAAAGGCAATTCTGTTTTCATCATGTATTTTTCCGTCTGCTGCAATCATATCCGGAGATGCCAGACCGTTTTCCGTAATATAGATAGGTTTCTTATAACGTTCACACAAAAACTTCGGTGCCCAATATAATACCTCCGGTGTAATCGGCCATTTCATACCCGTCTGTGGAAAACCGATATAGCGCTCTTCCAATTTCCATGAAGTCTGGTCATCTGCTGAAACCATCTGTCCATTATAAATATTCATCCCGATAAAATCCAGCGCTGATGAATCAGCTCCATATCCTCTGATGTAATCTCAGGAAGATATGCTGCCAATGCTTCCAGTCCCTCTTTTGGATATTGACCAAGATATACGGGATCATTCCACCATGCAACATTCCATACCCAGTTATCCTGTGTAATGTTTTTGAACATCATATTCTTTGCAGCTTCCACATCTTTTTCATCATTTGATTTCGGATATGTAAATGCTCCAGTAGGCGCAAATCCTACTTTTATTTCACTTTTTGCATATTTTCTCAGCATCTGTACCGCACGGCCATGAGCTTTCAATGCATTATGTCCTGCCTGTAATCCTTCACGAATCGTTCCGTCATAACCGGGTGCATGCTGTGTTCCCATATAACTTATTCCAATGAAACACTGTGCTCATTGACGGTAAAGAAATTCTCTACACGGTCTGAAAAATTTTCTGCCACTACTTTAGCATATTCTCCGAACCATTCTACGATTTCTTCATTCAGCCATCCGCCTTTTTTATGCAGTTCATAAGGTAAATCCCAGTGATACAATGTCACATAAGGCTTAATATTATACTTTAAAAGACAATCTATCAAATGATTATAATATGCAATACCTGCGGGATTAATCTCTCCTGTTCCCTTTGGCATAATCCTCGGCCAGCTAAGAGAAAAACGGTATGCCTGTATCCCCATATCAGCCATCATCTTTACATCTTCTTCATATCTGTGATACTGGTCACATGCAACTTCACCTGTGTGTCCGTTTAAAATACGTCCCGGTTTTTCACAGAATACGTCCCATATGGACAATCCTTTTCCGTCCTCATAAGCTGCACCTTCCACCTGATAGGAAGCAGTTGCCGCTCCCCATAAAAAATCTTCTTTAAATTTCATCCTGCGCCTCTATAAAACAATATATTTTTATTCTTTTACTGCACCGATAACAATTCCGCTGACAAAGTACTTCTGTAAAAACGGATAGATAATCAGAAGCGGAATTGTAGATACCACGATTTTCGCCGCATCCAGCGTCTTATTTGAAACCTGGGCAAAACGTTTTAACTGTTCCGGATCGGTAATCTGGGACATATCAACAGATAACTGCTGAATATAGGTCTGAAGCGGGTACATGGATGTTTTATTCATATACACAAGACCGCTGAAAAAATCATTCCAGTGATTTACAATACAAAACAAGATAATAGTTGCCAGTGCAGGCATGGAAATCGGCAGATATATTTTTAATAAAATTGTCAGCTTTGATGCTCCGTCAATAGCTGCCGCCTCCTCAAGAGATTTCGGAACCCCTTTAAAGAAATTCATCAAAAGGATCACATTAAACACCGGAACAGCTCCCGGAAGAATTAGAGCCCATATGGAATTCAGCAATCCATAACTTTTTATTGTCAGATAAATCGGAATCATTCCTCCTGAAAACAACATGGCAAAAATCACAATATACATGTAAACATCATGACCTTTGAACTCTCTTTTTGACTTGGATAACGGATAAGCCAGCAAAATAGTCAGTATCATATTAATAATGGTTCCCAGAAATACTCTCTTTATAGAAATCCAGAAAGATACCCAGAACTGGGATTCTCCCAACAATGTTTTATATGCTGATGTTGTAAAGTCCACCGGCACCAGTCCCACCATATTTGCCGATGCGGCTGCTTTATCACTAAAGGAAATTGCAACCATATTCAGAAGCGGAAACAGACAGCACATTGTCATAAAGATCACTGTCAGATATATTAAAATATCTGCCGTCTTTCCTCCTATTGTTTTTGATTTTATCATTCCGGCTACCTCCTAAAAAATCTTCTGGTCTGTAAACTTCTTTGCCATCTGGTTACATGAAATCAACAAGATACAGCCAACCACGGATTTCAAAAGCCCTACGGCTGTTGCAAAACTGAACTGCATATCCAAAAGACCTGCTCTGTATACATAAGTATCAATAATATCGCCGGTTTCATATACAACAGGATTGTATAAGTTAAAAATCTGGTCGAATCCGGCATTTAAAATATTACTCACATTAATGGCAGACATCAGGAGCACAATAGGCAAAATACCCGGTAATGTAATATGAATCATCTGTTTAAAACGATTGGCGCCGTCAATGGAAGCAGCTTCATATAATCCTGTATCAATAGAAGTAAGTGCTGCCAGATATACAACAGAATTATATCCGAATTCCTTCCATACATCTGTTCCGATTAACAGCGGTCTGAACCACTGGTTACTTCCCAAAAACAAAACAGGAGTCATATGAAGACTTTCCATTAACTGGTTGATTGGTCCGTCATATGCAAAAAGATTGCGGATAACTGCTGCAAGAACAATCCATGATAAAAAGTGAGGAAGGTATACAATGGTCTGAGATACCCTTTTAAACCACTTAATCCTGATTTCATTTAACAACAGTGCAAAAATAATAGGAACAAGGGTTCCGATTATGATTTTTCCACATGCAATGGCCAGTGTATTGACAAAAATTCTGCGGCTGTCCGGAAGAGAAAACATATATTTAAAGTTCTCAAATCCTATCCATTTTGACCCTAAAATTCCTTTTGCCGGGATAAAATCCTGAAATGCCATACAGCATCCCAGCATAGGTACAAAGTAGAAGGCAATCAGGATAATCATTCCCGGCAGCATCATAACATGATAATCAATATTTCTTTTTTTCATAACATTCTCCATTCACGTTATTTTTCGAGGGGCTTTTGCTTTATGCATCAAGCCCCTCTGCCGTTATTTATTATCTACTTCTTCCTGTACTTCTTTTGTAATCTGATCTCCGCCTGTGCTCTTCCATGTCTCTACATATTCGTCAAAAGAATCTACCGGTTCAACATTTGTAATAATCTTCAGCATAGTTTCATCTTCCAGTTTTTCCAGGTTTGTCCACAACCGTTTCATGCCGTCTGTCTGTCCGTAAAAAGCAGGCTGTTCGTAATTAACCGTTGCATTAAATCCTGCCGGAACTCCCTCATACCACTTTTCATGTTCAATAATCGGAATCAGTTCTGTTGTTGCTTCATTCTCAAAATACTGTTTACAGCCTTCATATGAAATTTTATTTTCTGCGCTTAAATCTTCCGGTGCAATTTTTCCGTCAATAGCATCCATAATTTCCTGATCATTTCTGAGAATATGCTCAAAATCCTGAATTTCGATATTTAAAGGACGTGTACCACGATCCACATCATTGTCGAGAATATTCTTAACGTCTTCAGATTCTGTATCGTTAATAAACTCCCAACATTCCTGATTTAATATCTTAATTGCCAGTTCCGGATGTTCAAAACCTTTTCTTACAACTACATAATTTGTGGTAGGATTCAGATTATATGCATTTACAGACCCATCATCATTCTGAGCAACTACATACGGTTTCCATTTTGAACCTCCCTCCAGCTTATAGGAGTCCGGAAGCGGATAATCCGGGCCGTACCATGCACCTAAAAATGCACCTGCCTGTCCGCCAGAAATTGTAGAAATCATGTCGTCTGTATCTCTTGTAGCCATCTGCGGGTCAATCAGACCTTTTTTGTACCAGTCTGCCATTACAGAAAGTGCTTCCTTCATCTCCGGTGCTGTGGAACCGTAATAAACATTTCCTTTCTCATCCTTCATCCATTGTTTTGGATATGCTTTAAAGTGTCCGAAAACAGAATCCATACTGTTTAATGCTCCATAGTTACCAAATAAAGCCTTTTCTGATGCTGCCAGACCAATGGTCTTTCCTTCTCCGTTTCCGCCCGGATCTTTTGTAACAAACTCTTCTAAAACATGCTCCAGATCTTCTAAGGTTTTCGGTCCTTCCAGATTCAATGCGTCAAGCCAGTCCTGACGCAGCCATACCAGACCAGCTCCGATTCCCGGTGTAGCTGACGGGATTGCCATCAGTTTTCCGTCAAATGTAGCATTTTCCAAAGCTCTTCCATCAAAAGAATCATATATTTCTTTAATTGCATCGCTGGCACATTTTTCATAACTCTCTGTCAGATCCTCTACAAGATCATTCTCTACAAGCTGTTTCAATGTAGCAATATTGGAAACCGTCATAATATCAGGCAGTTCTCCGCTGGTAATGGCAAGAGATACTTTTCTATCGTAGTCGTCACCGCCCTGTGCTTCAAATTCATTCTTATTCTGTACATTTAATTTATTCTTTAAATAACGTGTATATCCGTTATTTTCGTAACTGTCACCTTCCGGAAAATTCGGAGAAGCCTGCGTGTCTTTTCCCAGTGTATAGGTTACCAGTTCCGGATATGGCGCAAACGGATCTGTAGCCGCTTTTTCCCATGCTTCGCTGTTTTCTCCTGTTTTCTTACTGTCTGTACTTCTTTTTCTGAATTTCCGCATCCTGATACTGCAGATACTACAAGTGTACCAATAAGAGCAGCAGATACTACTTTTTTCAAATACTTTCTTTTCATTCTATACCTCCACTTTTTACTGTTCGCCGGCTCAGCAGTTTTATTTTGTAGACTTATTGTATCTTAAAAAGGCCTTTCGTATACGCTAATTATTTGACATTTATATTACTTTTTTGTGCTGTTTTCAACAGGTATACAAATCTCTACTTTCGTACCTTGCCCTTCCCTGCTGTGTATTGTAATTCCATATGCACTTCCGTACAGAAGCTGAATTCTGTCATTTACGTTTTTTATTCCATAACCGCTTGTTCCTGTCTGGAGCAGTGTATCTGTCTTATTTTCCGGTATACCCGCACCATTATCTTCTACCGTAAAGATTACTTTTTCCTCTTTCTTTTTTGCAGAGATAAAAAGGTGCCCTCTTTCTCCATTTATTTTACAATCGATTCCATGTTCTATAGCATTTTCCACTAGCGGCTGCAAAATCAGGTTTATAATTTTCTCCGTATACACTGCCTCATCAATATCATATTCAATATCAAAATTATGATTATGCATAACTGACTGAATGTATAAATATGCTTTGGTATTCTCCAGCTCATCTCTCACAAATATAGTATCTTTTCCTTTATTCAAAGCTGTTCTGTAGAAATTTGAAATCGCCTGTGACAGTTCACTGATTTCTTTCTGCCCTACAAGTATTGCCTGACAGTTTATCAGTGACATGGTATTATAAAGAAAATGGGGATTAATCTGTGCCTGTAAAGCCTTCAGTTCGAAACGTTTCTTTGCAAGTTTTGTCTTATATACTTCATCAATAAGACTGTGAATTCTTCCAAGCATTTTATTGATATTCGAAATCAGTATCCCGACTTCATCTTTTCCCTCTCCCCCGATTTTTTCTTCCAAATTATCCAAATTGATTTCTGAATGCGATAGGTAAGATGTTCCAGACGGTTGGCCACACTTCCCGATAGCAGTGGAATAATCATACATAGCAAAAGCACGCACACAATAATAATCATAATAACACCATTGGCAATATTAGATATAGAAGCTCTGATATCTGAATATGGTTTATACAGATAAATCTCCCAGCCTGTGGTTTTTAATTCCTGGCTAAAAATCAGATACTGATGATTCAGCCGATTTGTTTGATTATCGACAGCTTCCTTCAGCTCACCTATCTTCAGACACTTTTCTTTATTTTCCTGATCAAAGGTATCATGTTCCATAAAAACCCTATCCTGTTTATCAGCAATCAATACTCCGTAATTTTCTCCTACCAGATTGTGAAAAGGCTCAAATAATTTCTGATAATTAATATTAACACTAAGCAGTGCCTCCTTGTTTTCTTCCATTGCACGAAAAGCCAACACACACCGGATTCTCTTTTTTCCTTCCCTGTACCATTCTATAACTTTCTTTTTCAAAGCTTCCTTCGCCCATTCTTCCTCTTTAACATCCTGCAGGGACATGATCACCTCTGAGCGATATGACATGGGATTTTCGGTATAAATACTAATATTATCCAGTCCATCATGCTGTATTCCCAGATTCAGCATAGTAGGTGCAAGCAGATTCATATAAAATTCATGCTGAACATAATAATCTTTAGAAGTATTCTGATAATCCTTTTTCAAATAATCCTGTATCTGGGAGTGCATGGACAGATAAGTAACAATATTTCCGTAAGACTCCAGTTCTGCATCAACAGTCTGCTCAGCCTGCTTCATGGACTGGGAAAGACTTTCCTTCTCTCTTTCCATCATTAAGTGCAATACCTGCTGGTAGCAAAAAAAACCAAGTATCACAATAGGAATCACGCACACCATAGTATGCGAAAATAATAACTTCTGCGGAATTTCATATTCCAAAACTTCTCTTTTATTCTCCTAGCATCTATGGTCCCTCCATTGGTACGATGCTTTTCAGGACTGATACCATAATACTCACGAAAGCTCCTGCAAAAATAAGAGAGTTTATTATATCCCACCATCATACTTATGTTATTTACCTTTTCATTTGTATTCTCCAATAAATACTTTGCTTTCTCCATTCTGATATTTTTTATAAAACAACTGATATTGATACCCATTTCTTTTTTAAACAGTCTGGACAGATAACTGGAATCCATATTCACATTTTCAGAAAGAATATCCAGGCTGATACTGTCTGTATAATGTTCATAAATATACTGAATTACATCCTTTATAACTCTGTTATGTACACAGCTTCCCTTACGCCATTCTTTGCATACAATTTCCACAAGTTCATAAACCTTGCTTAAGATTTCCTCTATATCTGTAGACATATAAATACTTTCTATAAATTCATCAGCCGAAACGGGATATGCTGTTTTTTCTACCAATGCATCATACAATTCCAATGCCGTGGAAGACAACATATGCTTTATGTAAATTTGTGAACATCCCAGACGGGAAATAGACTCATTTAACATGATCCAGTGTTTTTTCAGACCTTCCTCGTCTTTTCCGGCAATTTCATTGCTGAGTGCTTTGAAAATTTCTTCTTTTGATTTTGTCACATTGGAATGTGCATATTTCAGAGATTCCTCTGTAAAAATCGTCAAATCCGGAAAGAAAAACCTTTCTTCCATTCTTTTTTCCAATTCACTGTATGCATTCCCAATTTCATTCAATTCTTTGAACTCATCCCCGACTGCTATATATACTTTTTCTCTGTAATTTTTCCAGATTCCCTCCTGCAGCCGTTTAGCTGCAACTCCATAATCTACGGAAAATCCCGATTTTTTCATAAACAGTACTGCCTGATTTGCTGCAATATTTACACAGGAAAAATCAATATTAATTACTTCTTTCATTTGATTCGCAAAATCTATATAATCGCTGTCGAAAAAATCATGTTCAAATTCGATGAAAATTAAACGGTTATACTTTACTTGCTCTTCCTGTAAAAAATTCATTTCATCTTCTGTCATGCATACACTGTTTAATAATTTTAAGAGGCAATGTTCCTGCACATATTTACTTTTTTTTACATGCAATGGCTTTCTTCTCACGCTCTTCGTCCAGTCGCTTAAGCACCTCACAAATCATGGTCAGCAGAGCTTCCGGATTTACAGGTTTTAAAATATAATTAACGCATCCTATTCGAATAGCGGTTCTTGCATATTCAAATTCACTAAATCCACTGAAGATTATAACCCTGATATCGGAATATAGATGTACAGCTTTTTTCAGCCAGTTCCAAGCCATCCATAAACGGCATTTTTACATCTGAAAAAAGAATGTCAAACTCTTTTTCCTGCAGCCTTTCATATGCTTTTTGTCCGTTTTCTGCTTCTTCGATTTCCAGAGAGTATTTCGAATTTTCCAAAATAAAAGAAATACAACGTCTTTCAATTGCTTCATCATCTACAATTAATATTTTGTACACTTGTTTTCCCCCTTTTTCTTTTGCAATAAAAAAGAAAAATGCTGTAAATTCAACGTTTCTCCCACTTTTACTTAATGCCGCAGACCGAATCGAATCATTTTAAGCAATCACAAATACTGATAGAAAGATGCTTTTGGGACTTCATCACGGTCTGGATGTTCACAAAGTGTTCAAATGTTTTTCATTCAAAACTGAATTTTAGCGATTTCTTTTTGTTCTCAAATGTTAGTATAGTTAGCAACCACCACTTCAAGTGGTGGTTTATTTTTGCCCCTCCTAAGGGGCATTGTTACTGCTCGCCCCGAAGGGCGGTATCGCAAACACTTTTACTGGTAGCTATAAGCGGTACTTCTTGAATCTTCTTTTCGAGATCCTTCTGCTTGCTCTTTTATATACTTTTGAACTGCTTCATCTGTTATATTACCTATTGTTTCGACGTAATATCCTCTTGCCCAAAAGGCTTTATCCATTTACTCTCGCAGCTCTGGATGTCTATCATAAACATAAGTTGTGCTTTT
>ENA-OQIM01000546-OQIM01000546.1-human-gut-metagenome-genome-assembly--contig:-NODE-546-length-14049-cov-8.206149_pt1 | contig 14049 bp, 19 predicted proteins | sample MGYA00242579_ERZ504744 | MGnify/ENA primary metagenome ERZ504744 (study PRJEB26092, sample SAMD00036441) | human gut metagenome | host: Homo sapiens | study: EMG produced TPA metagenomics assembly of...
TTACCGAGAAAATAATGACTGAGTTTTCGGATTTGAATCTATGCCCAATTAACAACCGTCAGGGAATTGTAATTGACGGTGAAGGTTCAAAGGTTATTTGCAAAGACTAATTTGAAAATTCCAGTTTGCATATTTCTTAAAAAGATGTATGATATAAAAAAGCTCAGGAGGTTCAAATGAAATCACATAAATACTGGTCCATCGGTGCGCTGGTTTCCATGATCGGAACTTGCTACACCGGCTATAAGGATATGAAATCAGCACATAAATATTTTGCATTCAGTTCACTGATCTGCATGCTATGGCCATTTACTCAGGTCATAAAATGATTTCTGGCAAATCCAGAAAAAAGAAAGAAGCTGCAGCTGAAGAATCTGCGGAATAATAAGAGGAATAGGGGAGTATTCCATTATATATAAGCCTGATGGAAAGGGGAGATTCCATCAGGCTCTTTCAAATCTACTCTTCCGTTTCTGGAAAAGATGGCTTATATCGTTTGTTTGCAGACTGTGGCACTACGATTTCAAAAAAATAATATCCCAATATACCGAAGAGCTGCTTTTTTTCTTCCGATAAAAACTTACCCGGCTCATCCCCAGTTCAAGCATAATTTCCATGTCCGTCATTTTTCTGTGCCTGCAGAAGCAGCCATAAAGCACATCATAATATTCGCTTCCAACATTCGGGGTGAAATATTTTACCAGTGTCATTGCCCGATTGACCATATCACAAAGTCCATAGATTAGAATGATATTATTTACTTCTTTTTTCAGTTTTCCTAATTCATGCGGTAATCGTAAGCATCCATATACTGAAGAGCATAGGCCATATTCTCATTGATCTTTTCCTGACACTCCTGCTCTAATTCATCCAGAACCAACTGATTTTCCAAAATCAAATCCTGATAATTGTTCATCAGTGCTTTCATCTTTTCATAGTACAGATCCATTCTCTCTTCTGTATGTCGTGCTGCATTTAGCGTAATTTCTTTAAACGATCTAATCGCATAATCTCTCTCTGTCATTATCAAAATCTCCTTTTTTCGTATTGAATCGTCTCTCTCTGACGTTCTACACTCCCATCCCTGTGATTTTGACGGAAGCTCAATAAGAATTATTCTTGAGCAGAGCCACATCTGCATGGACAATATAGTGGGTATATTGTTTCATGGACATAGATGTAATGCCCTTATATGTCAATCTGAAAAGAGCAAAAGGAAAAGGTCAGCTCTTCTGCAGATCCCGTTTTCTTTCCTAAATCTTTACGCACTCTTGCGCTCCATAAACCACTTATCAAATTCATAATATAAATGGCATTCCTTACCATCTACCATTACAGTATACATAATTCCTGTACCACCCGCTTTCCGCTGGCACAAACGTTCTTTCGATTTTACTTTATCAATTAAATATTTAGTTCCATCTTCCCAAATAAATTCTATTGGCATCATTGCGCTTCTGTGCTGAATTTTACAATGACTTCTACATAAAACTTTGTTATCATTCAAAGCACTTACCTCCCATTGAAATATCCAACTGGATGAACGGTGTGGGATCCCTGTGCATCCAGGCTGGATAATATTTTATCCTGATGCATAAATGCTCTCTGGACACTGTGATATCCAAACCGTCGCCTGATATCATCTACTGCCCTGTCTAACTTCTCCTGTTTTTCCCGGCGCTGCTCATTCATAAATAAATCTAACTGCACCGGAACCTGTCCCATAACCAGATCATCTGCACGGATTCCAAGACTTCTGATCGGGCAAGGCCAATGATAATTCTCTCTAAAAGCTGGTATGCTGCACTCATTATCTCATCTGTAATGTCTGTCGGCTCCTGCAGCTTTCTCTGCCTGGAGAAATGAAATAATCCATTATCACGAATCGAAATTGACACTACATTACATTTAAAACCATGTTTCCGCAGTCTGGCTGCGACACTTTCTGCCAATGCCATCAGAATAATCTGTACATCCTGATCATTTTCCAGATCTCTGGGTGCCGTTGTACTGTTGCCAATAGACTTTATCGGTGCCTGATATCCTTCTGCTGAAACTGGCGAATCATCCCAGCCATTCGCAAATGAATAAATGACAAGTCCCATTTTCCCAAGCTGCCGTTCCAGAAAACTTGGATCTGTTCTTGCCAGTTCTCCGATTGTGCGAATACCATATTTCTGTAAAGTTCTATTCGTTGATCTTCCCACGTATAGAAGATCTGACACTGGAAGTTTCCAAATCAAATCCTGATAATTCGCTTTATTAAATTCGGTTATTGCATCCGGTTTCTTATAATCGCTTCCTAGCTTAGCAAAAATTTTATTCCATGAGATTCCAATGCTTACAGTAATTCCCAATTCTTTTTTTACTCGTCTGCTTATCTCTTCCGCAATCATTCTTCCGTTACCTTTCAGTGAAGAACTTCCAGTAACATCAAGCCACGCTTCGTCGCAGCCATATGGTTCAATCTGATTCGTATACTCTGAATAGATTTCACGGAGCATAAATGAAAACTTCAAGTACAAATCCATTCTGGGTGGTACAAATATCAGATCTGGCATACCTGCTTTGCCTGCACAATGCCATGCCAGTCTTAACGCCGCTTCTCTTCGCAATATAATTCGCCGTCAATACAATTCCATGCCTCGCTTCAGAATCTCCTCCTACAGCTAATGGCTTACCAACATATTCTGGATGATAAAGCATTTCCACACTAGCATAAAAACAATTGGCATCGCTGTGCAATATTGTTCTTTCCACATTTTCACCTTTCCTTTTTAGAACGTGCGTTCTTTTTCTATATAGGCATTATATATCGCTTCTAAATCTTTGTAAAGTAGCAGATATGTCGTTTTTATGGATTTTAACGCTATTATTGTTGATTTTTTATCTGTTATGGGTTATAGTATATATAGGGAATAAATACCTGCATATGGAGGTGTATGATGATAAAGAAAGATTTTGGATCCATTATTGCTAATAAAAGAAAAGACCGAAAACTGTCTCAACCACAACTGGCAGCTCTTCTGTGTGAAAGAGGCTTAGATGTAAAAGCTCATTCTATCAGTAAATGGGAAAAAAATGTAAACCTGCCAAATGTTTTACAATTTTTTTGCCCTCTGTGAGATTCTTGAGATTTCCGATATAAATAGAACATTCCAGATTGGAACGGATGAGAAACTTTTCTCCAAATTAAATGACGAAGGACAAGCCAAAGTTCTTGACTACATGAACCTATTAATGAAAAGTGGGGAATACATTCGAGAAGAACCAATCATTTATCAATTTCCACGAAGAACTCTCAGTCTCTATGATCTCCCGGTTTCAGCTGGAACAGGACAATTCCTTGATTCCGACCGTTTTTCCGAAATTGAAGTTGGTGATGAAGTATCTTCCAGTGCTGACTTCGGTGTCCGGGTATGTGGTGACAGCATGGAGCCTCTCTATCTGGATGGACAGATCATCTGGATTCATAAACAAGAAACACTTGAAGAAGGAGAAATCGGTGTCTTCTTCCTTGATGGTGATGCTTATGTAAAGAAATATCATCAATCCGATTCCGGTATTCAGCTTATTTCTCTAAATAAAAAATATGCCCCTATCCAAGTCACTTCCGGATCCATCTTAAAAACTTTTGGAAAAGTAGTTGGCTAATTTTAAAAGGCTGATGGTTCAGAACGAGGACCTGGATTATTTCGGACTCTGCAGTTCATTGAATGCGACTCCGGAACTAATGAGCTTTAAATTATACAGCCTGACAAAACGAGGCCAGGCTTATCATATGCCGATGGAGATTCAGAGCAATTTCCTGGCGAAATAAAGTAAATAAAGATCCTGTTCTATATATCATAGTATGAACAGGATCTTTTTATAATGATTTATTTTCTATCTAAAATTTTATTAAACCGACTAAAGACTCCATAGTTTGTGTGTTTGACTTACTGTTTATATCTATCTTCTCCTAAATATTTTTCTAGTCATTGCAATATAAAATTGCTTATACAGTCTCTCCCTTAAGCGTCCTGGTATTCTGGATAATATACAGAGCGACCGATATGACCATCATTATAGCGCACAAACCAATCAACAGATCTGATACCATCGGTGTAATTTGGAACCATATAATATCCCTATTTGGTATGTAACTTGCTTTTACTAATCCATGGCGTACCAGATCGGCAATCCACTCTGCATCTTTTACATCCGTCTTACGTCCGGGAACTCCTTTGATATGCTGCGCATTCACAACCATGATCGGTATCTGTTCTTCTTCAAATATATTATATACAGGTTTCCAATAAGAGCCGTACTTTCCATGGCAGCCATCTCACAATCTGTTTCTTTCAGCCACGAAACTAATTGGAGATCTTGCAGGCCTCCTGGATTCTATCGACCAGCTTTTTGGAAAATATAATGCTTTTTTTATAATCTAATAGCTTTTGAAAATCTAATGCTGCTATTTTAAATCCGAAGAATAACCGGGTACGTTTTTTTGCCATGCACAGGTATCTTGTCCACATGATATCTTCGACGAAGAAGAGAGGGAATTGCTTCTACTCCATTTCTAAATTTTGCATATTCAGAAAATTCTTCCGTCTGCATGTACTGTAATTGTTTTGCACGACCAACGGATTTCCAAGATACTTCCTTTCGGACTCGTGTTTTTAGAAAACGCGACTGACACCGTTCTTTGTAAGGACATCCTTCGCAGTCACTTATCCGAAAATACGCAACGGAACGCTCATTGCCTGGATCATAGATACAGTCTTCAGGTACACGATTATTCTTATATTTGATGAGATATTTTCCATCATCAGTAAAAACAAAATCAGCATATATTTCATCTGGTTTGCGTCCTGTGAAATTGGTTGTAACAAGTTTTAGATTATGTTCAGATGCTAAACGTGAGTTCTCTTCTCCGCTGTATGCCCCATCGGCAACAATAAAAGAACCATCAGAAAAATCTTTTTTCTCATTAAGATAATCTTTCATAAACTGATTATCTGCGTAAGTATTTTGCTGGTAATCGTAGACAATGACCAGACTGCTTTTTTCTCCGACAGCTTCAACTACGTTTCCAACGTATCCAAGATGTCTGCCACCTGCTTTATAGCGGAAAGTGGCTTCTGGATCAGAAGGATTAAGCAATACTTCTGAAGGATTTTCAACTTCCTCTTTTTTGTCGAAGCCGCCTTGAGCCACCATCATCAATGATTGTGCGTTCCTTTAATAGGCGAATAAGAAGCTGATATTCACTTGTATCATCAAAATCACCGGTTGAATCACAAATCTTTATCAAGATATCTGCATCTTTCATCACAACAACGTTTCTCTCAGTTGCATCCATATCCCGCTTGTGATAAATGCATTTATTATAATCATCTTTTTTAATATAATGATATTGCTCATCCGGAATTTTTGTTCCACGCTCATCCATTATTTTGCAAAGATTAGCAACACAAGTATAAAACAATTCAAGCAATGAGAGGTTTCTGATATTTGCAGCAACCATTAAACTGTCCATACGTTGTTTATCCAGAGTGATATCCATAAAATCAGATATTTCTTTTGCCATTTTTACAACACATTCATGAATACGATCAACATCATGCTCTGTTTCCTCTTGCTCTAAACCTGCTGAGGGTTCTGTCACTAATTGGCTGCTCTTCAAAACTGGTTGTGTGCAGTGCATACTGATAGCGGATATCAAATGCCATAGCTTCAACGATCTCATCGTCAGTAACATTAAGAGCTTCTTTAAGAATCAGTGCCCCAACAATCACATTGACCGGAGTATTAGGTCTGGATGCTTTTTTACTGTAAAGAACAGAAAAAATATTTTCATCAATAGCAGGAAAAACTTTGTCTGCAAAAGTATTTGCCCATGATTTTTCTAACATTCGTTTTTCGCGTTCTGTAAGATTAAAAGTACTGTCTAAAACAGTAAGCTGTTGATTATCATTTTTAACAAAAGACATATAGATCACCTCATAAAATGCTACCTACATTTTACCAAAGAATCCAATGTTTTTACATATCGTGTTAAGTTTTCAAGGTACAAATTTATATCAAAGGCTATAAACCTTTTGACACCCTAATCTTTTATTTTATCTTCTCCGGAGCAGTTTTTTACACTGGCTTACAGGTGCATCCGATTCCCAGTCCATCCGGACCGATATGACAGGACAAACCGAAGGAAAGTTTATCACACATGACTTCCATTCCCGGGAAACTTTCTTTAATCTGGTTTACCCATTCTTCTGTCACTTCATCGGTACTGCTGGACGCCGCCATCAGGTACACTTTACCCGCAGCATATTCTTCTCGGAAATTCGTTTCCAGCTCATGCTTCATTGCATCGATCATAACTTACGTGATTTCTTCATACCACGGCATTTCTGGTAGATATCAAGCTTTCCTGTGCTGAAATGCATAACAGGTTTGATATTCAGGACATCTGCTGCCAAAGCTGTCACAGAGCTGACTCTTCCTCCTTTTTTGAGATATTTCAGTGTGCTGAGCCCGATATAAATTGTCATTTTTTCTCTGGTTTCTTCAAGAATTTTCTTGATTTCGACTACACTGTATCCTTCTTCTGCCATTTCTACTGCATCAAGAACAGAACGATGCATCGGGGTTGCCACACGACCGTTATCTACGACAAACACCTTACCGGCAAATTCATCTTCATTTGCCATGGCTTCTGCTGTCATACAGGACCCACTTAAAGCACTACTAAGAGGAATATAAACAATCTCCTCATATTCTTTCAGCATCTCTTTCCACATATCCATAACTTCTGTTGGTGACGGCTGAGATGTAGATACATCTACGCCCTTTCGAAGCATATCATAAAATTCATCTCTGGAAAGATCTACTCCTTCACGATACACTTTCTCTCCGATATAAAAGGGCATCGGTAGTACCTTAATTCCGAGTCTCTGCGCTTCTTCGCTCAAAATTCCACTGTGGCTGTCTGTCATGATTCCTATTTTCTTCATAATATCTTCTTCCTTTGTAATCTATTTTTATAACGTCTTAATAATCGGCATTACACTTCATTTATATTTGAATCATATCATTATTTTTCATTCGGCACGATAAAGGATGACGCAATTTCCTCCTCCGCATACTCTTCCACATCCGTTCTCGTTACTCGTTTTATATGTTGTTTTTTTAGGCGCAGATATACGAACTCCCGGAATATAGTATAAAATACCGATACAAGTGGAATGAAAATCAGCATACCTATAATTCCCATAAGATTTCCGCCGATTGTAACTGCCGCCAGTACCCAAATTGATGGAAGTCCTACTGATCCGCCAACCACATGAGGATAGATCAGATTACCTTCTATCTGCTGCAAAAGCAGAAAAACTATAATAAATAAAACTGCCTGTTTTGGATTTACCATAAAGATCAGAAAACTTCCCACGCACAGCCAATAAAGGCTCCAAAGATAGGAACCAATGCGGTAAACGCGATCAAAATTCCAATTAAAAGTGCATATGGCATTTTTAAAATACTTAGCGTGATAACAAACATCATTCCGAGAATTACTGCTTCCAGACACTGCCCTGCAAGAAAATTTGCAAATGTCCGATATGTCAGCGAACATATGTTAAGAATTGCATCTGCTTTTTGTTTTGGAATAAAAGCGAAAATCACTTTTCTTACCTGTAAATGTAATTTTTCCTTCTGAAAAAGAATATAGCATGCAAAGGAAAACGAAATAAAAAAGGTCGCTAATCCACTGGCAATGGAACCTACTGCTGACATCGTCGTATTCATCATATTTCCGGCTCCGTTTCCAAGAAGACTTATTCCCCATTTAATTGCCTGATCAGGCTGAAACTGCAGCTGATCTACCAATTTCATAATATCCTGATTATCATGTGAAAATTCCCGAATCCAGTTTTGCATCTGTGGAATAAAATCTGAAATACTCGTCATCAGATTTCCCATGGTCTGTGTAAGCTGTGGAATCACACCAAACATTACCAATACCATTACACCTGCTGCCAATATAATTGTAAGAAGCAGGCTTATCGGTCTCGCAGCTTTTTTTCCTATTTTATTATTTTCTTTTATCTTTCCGAGCATTTTCTTTTCCAGGAAACTCATTGGTACATTAATCACAAAGGCAATTGCACCACCAAGCGCAAAAGGAAACACAATTTTCCATATTGACTTCAGCACTTCAATCACCACATCGAATTTCCACAAAGCAACTACAAGAAATGCCGTAAACACAATCAGTTCTCGAATTTTTTTCATAGAACATCTACTTAAATCCACTATCTTTCCCCTCTTTTTCTTAGTTTCATACGTATACACTTAAGTAATTGAATAATCAGAAGGCTTGCAAAAGCATATAAATATACACATCCAAGCTGCATCAGATTCAAAGTTTCCACTTTAAATAAGTTATGGAACTGCAAGACTTTCTCCTGTAAGAGCACTCTCATCAATCTTAAGACTTGCATTTTCAATCAGTCTTCCATCAGCCGGAATCATATCTCCTGCTTCAAGCAGTATCACATCTCCAACAACCAGTTCTCTTGCCGGAATTTGAACGACTGTACCATCACGCAATACTTTTGCCTCCGGGCCAGAAAGATTCTTTAAACTCTGCAGAGATTGTTCTGCTTTTACCGTCTGTATTGTTCCCAAGATTGCATTGATCGTAATAACCGTCACGATAACTGCCGCACTTTCCACATCTCCAAGCATACCAGATATGATTGCTGATGCAATTAGAATCAGTACAAGAAAATCCTTATACTGTTCAAAGAAAATCTGCAGGATACCTTTCTTCTTTCCTTCTGTAAGTTCATTCCACCCACACTTTTCTCTGGATCTTTTCACCTGTTCACTCGTAAGCCCAGATTTCTTGCCATTCACCCTTTCAAGAACCTCTTCTACCGTCTGCTGATAAATTTCCTTCATCACTTCCGCCTCCTCGTTCTCCTAAATATTTTTCTAGTCATTGCAATATAAAATTGCTTATACAGTCTCTCCCCTAAGTGTTCTGGTATTCTTGATAATGTACAAAACAACTGATACAACCATCATTATAGCGCACAAACCAATTAACAGATCTGATACCATCGGTGTAATGTGGAACCATATAATATGCACCGCTGCAGTTCCATATAATAAAAAGGTTACTATTTTTCCATGCCAGTCTGCACCATGCACTTTTCCTGTTTTTCGTATCACAAGGCATCCACTAACCGCCATATAAAGTTCCTTAACTGCCATTATAACGATCAACGGGAGCATATGTGGAAAGCGAGTAAACAAGCAAATCAACATTGCTGCCTGTGTCAGCTTATCGGCAACCGGATCGAGAATCTTTCCTAGATTGCTAATCATATGAAATCTTCTTGCAATATATCCATCAGCGAGATCCGTAAGACCGGATAGCAATAAGATTTCTCCTGCTAACAAAGGATTTTCCTTTACACAATAACTCCATATAATTACTGGAATCAGACAAAACCGAAAAAAAGAAAGCAAATTGGGTACTGTAATAATTCTATTCAAATTTTCTTCCTGATTCACTTCACTCTGCATGTACAGTCACATCACTTTCCTTTTTTTTAGACATAAACCAATAAAATATAACACAAAATGCTAAAGCAAACACAACACCAAAAACATTTTGAATCACTCTAAGACTAACCGCTCCTTGTAGTCCATAAGTCTCTGCAGCAATGGCTAAAGCACCAAATGTGTTAAATACTGCCTGCCAGCCATATTGTGCTGAAAATCCTACACCGATTCCACCAAGAATTCCTATATATGCATAGATTGACGAAGGAAGCAGAAAATATAATACTGTAAAACATATAACACCTGCAATATTTCCGACAATCCTTTTACGGACTCTGTAGTGCATATCTTCCATAGACGGCAAAATCACGGACATGGCCGCAATACCAGCCCACATTGCACGTGGCATATTACAAAGTTCTGCAATGCAAAGGACAATCGGTACGCATAAAATCTGACATATCTGCCATTTTGTTCTGGAAGAAGTGATATCAAATTCTTGTATCAGATCTTTCAGATTTCTTTTATAAGTTCTGTTTTTATGATTTCGATAAAATACGAAGCAGGTAAGTGCTGCACCTAAAGCCATTCCGACTAATCGCATCTGATAGCTTTTTCCCGTAACATCATAACCATATAGCAGCAGATACCCAAGAACCAATGTAGATTGATTAAACATGAATGGATTATGGCATCCGAACAGAATCAACACAGCCAGTGCCGCAATATTTAACAGCATTCCCAATACCGGTGAAAACTGATTTGCTAAATGCGGACATACAGTCATAATTACAAAGAACAAAGCCAAAAGCATCGTAGATTGTCCGGTGTGGATCCCCAGATCCGCATTTCTAAACACCATGAGACATAATAAGACTACTACACCTACAATGCTGTTCTCATTTCCAAATAGGATGCTGAAAATACTAACAAAGAAAAAACAAAATGCCATTGTAACAGCTATCTTCACCAGATATACCCACATATGATATAATTTTTCTTTTAGTGTTTCACTCTTTTTCAACAGGTTTTTAGAACCTGCCTGATTTAACTGCAACTCCTGATAAAATGTCATATAAATCCTCCCATCTTCTAATTTATCTTAAAACTATATAATCTCATCTTTCTGCTTTGGCAGCTCTATAACAAATCTGCATCCACCATATTCACGGTTTTCTGCTTTGATTGTTCCTCCGGCACTATCTACAATCCGTTTTACAAGTGCAAGACCTAGGCCATTTCCTTCTGCTTTATGAGATCCATCTACCTGATAGAACTTGTCAAATATTCTGGATTTTACATCATCCTCTATTCCTGGTCCTTCATCTTCCAGAATGAACTTAACAGAATCCTGTTCTTGTTTCAGAAACATCGTAATTGTCCCCTTTGAAGGGCTGAACTTAATCGCATTATCCAAAAGATTTATCCAGATATGCATAAAAAGTCCTTCATTCCCAGTATATTTAACTTCCTCCAATTCTACCTGAAAACCAATTTCTTTTTCTGTCCATTTTGTTTCCAATGAAAGAAATGCCTGGCGGATCTGTTCATCCAGACGATATTCTGTTTTTTTCATTGGTATATTCTGATTCTCTAACTTGGATAACAGCAAAATATTACCAACCAATCCGGAAAGTCTTTGGGTGTTAAATAAGATTTTTTCTACATATTCCTCTTGATCCGGAGACAGTTCTTCTCCCTGAAGCAGCATTGTATATCCTTCAATGGCATTAATCGGGGTCTTAAACTCATGAGAAACATTAGATACAAAATCCATCTGCAGCACCTCTGTTGCACGAAGTTCTTTTGTCATAACGTTAAAACTTTGATAAGATTCTCCAACTTCTGCTATACGGCTGTTCGTTTCCAAATGCTGTTCAAAATCTCCCTGAGAAACTTCCTTCATTGCTTTACTAAGTCTGGTAATTGGTTCCAGTAACTTTGCATTGATAAAGGAAGTGATCAGCCCTGCAATCAATGTATTGAAAATCAAAAGCCAGCCAAGCACAGGTATGCTGCCCGGCAGATTAAAAAAATGATTCAAAAAAGCAAATAATAAAGCAGATATGACTGTTGAAAATACAAGTGCCAGCCAGATTGCACCAGTCAGACAGGATCGGATCCGCAATCCTTTTTCTTTCTTTTGTTCCATTATTTTTTCACCACCTTGTATCCAATTCCACGCATTGTTACGATTTCAAAATCAGGGTTATCTTTAAAACGCTCTCTGATTCTTCCTATATGTACCTCTATCGTATGTGGGTCTGCCTCCGTCTCGTATCCCCATACTTCATCCATCAACTGTTGTTTTGTAAATGTTCTGCCTGGCGAAGCTGCAAGCTATATAAAAGCAGGAATTCTTTTTTAGGCAAAACAAGACTTTCCTTATCAGTTGTAACCGTCATTGCATCATAATCAAACTCTGTTGAACCGATCACAATTTTGTGTTCATTCAGTATCTGTGCACGGCGAAGCAGTGCTCCGACTCTTAAAACCATTTCATTCACATTTACCGGTTTTACCATATAATCGTCACTTCCCGAAAGAAATCCCTGGCGCATATCATCAAAGGAACCTTTCGCAGTGATCATAAGCACTGGTATCTGATATCCTGCTGAACGAAGTTCTGACACCAGTTCATAGCCATCCATAACCGGCATCATAATATCAGAAATGATCAGATCAATATATTCCTTATCCAATACTTCTAATGCCTGTGCTCCATCCGATGCACTTTTGACTTGATATCCATTCTTCTCAAGCACTTTTTGGAATAGCTGGCTTAATTCTTTATCATCTTCTACAATCAATATTTGAAACACGTTTTCCTTCCTCCTTATTAAAACAGATACCTTGCCCATCCAAGCAGATGCTGTACCAAAATATTTTTCTCTGACGTTTCTTTGTTAATTCGATTGGCTCTACATGATATGGATCACGATAGGTTCCATCTTCCAATACCTGGCGGGACACTCTTTCATATTCCATCATGCCCTCTTCCAACTGTTTATTAATATCTTTACTGCGAATTACAAGCATCAGTTCCGTATCCAGATATGCACTTCTCATGTCCATATTAAAGGAACCGATTACAGACAGATCATCGTCAATCAGAATACTTTTTCCGTGGTATGAATAACCGCCTTCATATTCCCAGATATTAATTCCTGTACTTAAGATTCTATTTCTGTTTTTCGCATAATCGGCAGCCCCAAATGGATTCCCATTATTCGCAACTGAATTTGTCATGATAGAAAAATCTGAAACGTTCTCTGCAATCTCCTCCCATGTATTATACATCATATCATTACAGATAATATATGGCGTGTGGATCTTCACACGATTTTTTGCATTTTTCATCAATTCTCCCAACTGATACCACACTACTGGTTCTTTGGAACCTGTGTGAATAGGATTTGACACTAATGTAATCTTTTCTGTCTCAAAAGTTTCGTCCGTATAATCGGTCTCGCAGATTCTTTCCTTATTCTCTTCAAAATATTTCTGATAGCTGTTCTGCAGCTCTAAAACTGCGTTCTTTACAGATTTTCTATTTGCCAGTTTTTTATTGTTATGAAAATAACCACTGTCTTCCTGATTCCATATGGTTTCAAAATACTCTGACAACTGGTTAACTGAATTTTCTTTCTCAGGTTCATCGCAAACCACTAACACGTCTCTGTCATAGTTCTTATGTCCCGGAAAATCACCCAGGAAATAATTGTATGTATTTCTTCCCCCAAGAATATATCTCTTTCCATCTGCAATCAAATATTTATCATGCATTCTACCCATCATTTTCCACGGTTTCAACGGATTGGCCTTATTATACAGTTTAATTTCAACATTCTCATGGGAAGATAATCCATAGAAATACGGATTTCCTTCCATATCAATCCAGCTCTCCATTCCATCTACTAACAGACGAATATGTACACCTCTGTCTGCCGCATCATGCAGTGCTCCTAAAATCAATTTTCCACTTTCATCGGATTGAAATGCAAAAGTAGAAAGAATAATTTCCTTTTTTGCATTCTTGATCAAACGCACTCTTTGTAAAAGCGCTTCTGGATTCTTTTCTATGATTACTGCCCGTTCTGTATTTTCACTGCATTCGTTCCATGACCCATTTTTTGTTTCTTTTTTGGTTGTATTGGACACTTCCGGCTGCTTTTTATATGCAACGCAGATTCCGAGCAATTCATAAAAAGCCACACATAAAAAAATTGCCAGTATAACAAGAAGGATTTTACATATTTTATGCTTTTTCATTGTACATCACCTGATTCCTTTTTATTTCATACTTATACAATACAAAGTCAATCTCAATTTAACCTCAACAAAATTTATTTTTCATAAAAAATATGACCGGCTTCTTTTTAAAGAAACAGTCATATTTTTATTCTAATATATGAAGGAGCTTTTCTTACTCCGTTGTATTAATCACTATTTTATTTCTTCCATAAGCTGTCGGATTTTTCTCAATGTACC
>ENA-OQIM01000547-OQIM01000547.1-human-gut-metagenome-genome-assembly--contig:-NODE-547-length-14040-cov-6.774312_pt1 | contig 14040 bp, 9 predicted proteins | sample MGYA00242579_ERZ504744 | MGnify/ENA primary metagenome ERZ504744 (study PRJEB26092, sample SAMD00036441) | human gut metagenome | host: Homo sapiens | study: EMG produced TPA metagenomics assembly of...
CTTTCATCGAGCGCGCCCTGCCGCTTGGCGTATGCGTCCAACGTGTTATTGCCGTACGGATGCTCGCCGTCCGGAATTGACCCTTCATCCAACGGCGGCTCATCGGCAACGTGTCGATAATCGTAATCTTGCCCGCACGGTAGCTTTCCGCATATCCAGCCACATTCAACATGAAGAAGCTATGTTCGAAACGAGCGTTGTGCGCTACGTACGGTTGCTGCTCCAATCGCTGCAGCAAACCGATTTGAGCCTCCGGCCACTCATCGAACAGGCGGAAGCCGGACGCACGATCACGTACATCGATACCGGTCAAATCGAGAATCAGCGGATTACCGAGCGTCGCGTTCTCGGCAGGAACGCCGAACGACAGACGCGACTGACCATACGCATCGCCCGTTTCGTAATAACTCTGCTCGTATTGGTATCCAGTAGGTGCGGCAGCAGGGCGAGGGGAAATCATGTTCATATATTCAAAGCCGACGTCGATGATGTACACACGCGCCGGGTCAGTACCGGTGGTTTCGATGTCGATTCCCATGACATTGTCCACATCGCGTCCAGGAAGATAAGCGTCACGCCAATCCGATTTGCGGTATTCAGCCATCCGACGCAACTGCGCCGATTCAGCGGATTTCGTTTCCGAACCGTAATCAAACAACGTGGAGCCGCCCGGATTGGTTACTCCACTCAGGTTCGCGCGCGACATGGCATAGTCACTGGCTCGCTTCTGACTTTTCTCTGCGGCACGACGGGCGGCGCGGCCGTTAACGATGTCAGCGGTTCGATCCTGAATATCATCCAACGACACTCCCCCGGAAGCCAAAGCCGAACCGGGCAGCAGCACCGGAACCGTCACGCGCTCACGTCGTTCCTCGGTGACCGTCCACAATCCCATCGCCACGCCAATCTGTCGCAGAACAGCGATTTCGTCGCACAACCGACGGTTCGCGTAAGCAAGCGCGCGCGGCAGCCGATAGGAAGCGATAAGTCGGTCGTAATCCATCATGAACGTGCTGTTGCACTGCGCGATGGTCGGTTCGAGCCGATCTCGAATCGCAAGATCATCTTTCAACAGGGCGTGCAGCTGCGGGGCGGAAAGTTGCGGCGACGAGGACCGCAGCATTGCCAACAAATCAACGTGCTGTCTTGTGGCGGCACCAATGCCGTTACGCAGGTCAAGGGAAGACACCCATCGCCAGTCGATCGGCTGGTTGTCGGCGTCATTCGGCATCGATGCCGACCATTGTTCGATGTCCTGCTTCGCGTCATCCAGCCAGGAAAGATTCATCGTCGATTCGTTCATACCTGCCCATCGTAGCCGATACCCACCTTCAGCGTGTAAGAATGTGCAACAAACCAACGTGCGCATTCCTCTTTGTGAGAACACAACCATGCGAGTTCGAATGACGGTGTTCATTACGAAACCGCGCGCGGATACATCCATGCGAAACGGTTGCCATACGAATTTTCACATAGCGCAAATGTGACCATTTCCCAGCAAAAATCCAGAATCGACTTTCATTTTTGAATCCCGGAACGCAATAAACGTTCCAAATCAACGAAAGGAACTGCAATGTCAGAAACACATTCCACCACTGAAAACAACAATTCGCATTGCTGCGACAACACCTGCGGCAATGCCGACGACCGCGTTGTTCCTGACAGCGTGGAAATCAATCCGCTGTTCGCCCGTCCGAAGGAAGCCCAGGCGTTCTCGAAATTTACCATTCCACAGAAGGGTAGTCTGCCGGAAACCGCCTACCAAGTGGTGCATGACGAGGCCATGCTGGATGGCAACGCGCGACTCAATCTTGCAACTTTTGTGAGCACGTGGATGGACGATCATGCGAACCGCCTGTACATGGAGGCGGCCGACAAGAACATGATCGACAAAGACGAGTACCCGAAAACCGCCGAAGTCGAATCGCGCTGCTGGCACATGCTCGCCGATCTATGGCATGCGCCCGATCCAATGAATGCCATCGGAACCTCCACCATCGGCTCGTCGGAAGCTTGCATGCTGGGCGGACTCGCGTTGAAGCGCCGTTGGAAGGAAGCCCGCGAAAAGGCCGACCTGCCGACCGATCGTCCGAATCTGGTGATGAGCAGCGCCGTGCAGGTGTGCTGGGAGAAGTTCTGCAACTATTTCGACGTGGAACCACGCTATGTGCCGATTTCCGAGGACCACAAAGTGCTCGACGGCCATGATCTCGACAAGTATGTCGATGAGAACACCATCGGCGTGGTGGCCATCATGGGCGTGACCTATACGGGTATGTATGAGCCGGTCGAACAGATCAGCGAAGCACTGGACCGCATCGAGGAGCGCACCGGACTTGATGTGCGCATCCATGTGGACGGCGCTTCGGGAGGTATGATCGCACCATTCATCCAGCCGGACCTCGCATGGGACTTCCGCGTCAAGCGCGTCTACTCCATCAGCACCTCCGGTCACAAGTACGGTCTGGTCTACCCCGGTTTGGATGGATCGTATGGCGCGAAACCGCTGACTGCCGGAAAGCCTTATTTTCAAGGTGAGTTATCTCGGCGGCGAAATGCCGACTTTCGCACTGAACTTCTCCCGTCCGGGCGCACAGGTACTGCTGCAGTACTACATGTTCCTGCGTTTGGGATTCGACGGGTATCGAAGGGTGCAGCAGACTTCGCATGATGTGGCGAAATATCTGTCGGGCGAGATCGAGCAGATGGATGATTTTACGCTGTGGAACGACGGTTCCGACATTCCGGTGTTCGCATGGATGCTCAACGACAAGCCGAATCGCAAGTGGAATCTGTACGATCTGCAGGATCGGCTGCGCATGAAGGGATGGCTGGTGCCGGCTTATCCGATGCCGGTGGATCTGACGCAGGTGACCGTGCAGCGCATTGTGGTGCGTAACGGTTTCAGCCACGATATGGCCGAAGCGTTCATCAAGGATTTGAAGTCGTGTGTGAAGTATCTGGACGGACTGCGTTCACCAATGCCAAGCGAGGCTCGTGCATCCGGATTCCACCACTGATATTTCGCGTCATTCCACGAATTCCATCGTTTCCCGCATTAAGGAAATTCATGTTCATTCCCACAACGATTATGTTTACGAAAGCTGGCTGCAATGACAGTTCATATGAAAAAGCCGCTTGCTGTGGTAGCGCACGATACAAGCGCAGCTGCACATCCCGGTCCGCACGTTCCACGACGAACGCTGCGACGGCACCGACAACAACGCCACGCAATCCGTCTGCCGTCGCAGGAAACCGCAATCGTACGGGCATACCTGCGCATGCCGGGGCGAATAGAGGGAACGGCGCTGACGGGCACGGCGCAATCGCAAGCACGGCAACCGTTGCCAATAAAACCGGCAAAACCATGATGACAGTCAGCCAACTGGCGATGTTGACCGTGGTGGCGGTGGCCTCGCTACGCTCTCTGCCGGCCATGGCCGATTATGGTCTCGCTTCCATTCTGCTGTATCTCATTCCGGCGGTCGTTTTCCTGGTGCCGACCGCGCTGGTGGCTGCCGAACTGGCCACCGGCTGGAAAGGTGGCGTGTACGTGTGGGTGCGTGAGGCGTTCGGCAATCGCATCGGATTTCTCGCCATTTGGCTGCAGTGGATTCAGAATGTGGTGTGGTATCCGATACAGATTGCGTTCATCGCCGTCAGCCTGTCGTATGTGTTCGGCATGGGTGGCTTGGGCAATAATGGCGTATATGTGGCCGCGGTGATCATCGTGTTGTATTGGGCAAGCACGATGGTGGCGTTGCGCGGCGGCAATCTGTTCGCCAAGGTCGGGTCGATTTCGGGACTTATCGGCACGCTGTTTCCTGCGTTGCTGCTTATCGTCTTCGGCATTATCTGGCTGGCGATCGGTAAGCCAGTGCAGACCTCCCTGCACGCATCCGCGCTGCTTCCGCCGTGGACGGACATCGCGTCGATTGTGCTAATCGTATCCAATGTGCTCGCCTACGCGGGTATGGAGGTCAATGCCGTGCATGCCAACGACTTGGAGCATCCGGGACGTCAATTCCCACGCGCCATTGCACTAGCGACCGCGCTGATTCTGCTGGTACTTGTGCTGCCGACTTTGGCAATCGCCTTTGCTGTGCCGCATCGTGAGCTGGGGCTCATCGACGGCATCAATCTGGCGTTCAGGGAGTTCTTCGACCATTTTGGCATGGGTTGGGGCACTCCGGTGATTTCGCTGCTCATCGCGCTAGGCGCGTTCGCTTCCGTGGTGGCTTGGATAGCTGGTCCTTCTCGCGGTTTGCTAGCGGCCGCCCGCACGGGACTGATGCCTCCCGCGCTGCAGAAGCGCAATGCCCACGACGTGCAGGAAGGCATTCTGATTCCGCAAGGCATTATCGTGACCGTGCTGGCGTTGCTGTTCGTGTTGATCCCCAATGGCAACACGGCTTTCGCGACGCTGGTGGATATGCGACCGCGCTGTATCTGGTGATGTACATGTTGATGTTTGCCGCCGCGATTCGTCTGCGCAACACCCATCCAGAAGTCCGCCGCACGTATCGAGTTCCTGCGATTCGGTTGGTCGCGGGCGTCGGTTTCGTCGCTTCCGCCGCGGCATTCGTGTTGACTTTCGTGAGACCGGCTGGTTTCACCGGTTTGGATAGCGTTTCATATGCGATTCTTGTGGCTGTAGTCGTGCTTGTGCTCGGTTTACCGCCGCTGGTGTTGTATGGAATGCGCAAGCCTGGCTGGGATCTGCGTTCGGATGCCGAGCGGAACACGGATACGTACGATGTGCTAGTGAATCCGGAATACTGAAATATTGGAATATTTGGAATACTCATGTTTCGAACATTCCAATAATCCCGAATATGATGAATGCCTCCCAAGTGTTCGCCTGGGAGGCATTCATCGTTCTTGTCTCGTTCGTTTACGCGATTACAGTTCGAAGCCGAGTTCGGCCGCCGCTTCGGTCGGTACCGGATCCTCGCACCAGAAATCCTCAAGGTTCTCATTGGTGGTCAGGCTTCGGATTTCGGCCTGGTCGATGTACAGTTCACCGCTCAAATGGTCGGTTTCATGCTGGAAGATGCGGGCCGGCCAGCCGTGCAGATGTTCCTCATGCTTGTTGCCGTCCTCATCCTGCCAACGGGCGGTGATGTCAAGCCAACGCTTGCGTACGGCCTGGTAACCGTCGAAGCTCAGGCAGCCTTCGTAGAAGCTGCGGGTTTCGGTGCCGATCGGCTCGTAGCTGGGGTTGATGATGGCGTGGAAGGGGAATTCCGCAGCTTCGCGCGGATCGCCATCGTCGCCTTCGCATACGTGGTCTTCGACGACGGCCAAAGCCAGACCGAGACCGATCTGGGTGGCTGCGAGGCCCACGCCCGGCGCTTCCAGCATGGTGGTGCGCATGGTGTCGATGAGCTTGTCAAGCGTTTTGCGGCTCAACTGGCCGTCGTAGGCGATGGTCTGCTGGCGTAATACCGGTTCGCCGGCCTGCACGATCGGCATGATTTTCTCTTTGCCGCCGGTTTTGATGAGCTTTTCGACCTCGCGGTTGAGTTCGAGGTCCACTTTCGAGTTGTGTCCGAACATGGGGCATATCTCCTTGCGGGCTCTTACAGGGTGAGTTCGTCGGCGACGACCTTGGCGAGGCGATCGCACACTTCGTCTGCCTGCTGCTGGGTTTCGGCTTCGGCCATGACGCGCACGAGCGGCTCGGTGCCGGACGGACGCAGCAGCACGCGGCCAGTGTCGCCCAGCAGCTTCTCTTCGCGTTCCACCGCGGCCTGCACCTTGGCGTTGGTCTTGGCGGCCATCTTGTCCACGTTCGGCACGTTGATGAGCGTCTGCGGCAGCTGCGGGAAGTCGGCGGCCAGTTCCTTCAGGCTCTTACCGGATTTGACGACCTCGTTGCACAGGGTGAGCGCGGTCAGGGTGCCGTCGCCGGTGGTGGCGAATTCACGGTTGATCACGTGGCCGGACTGCTCGCCGCCGAGCGAATAATCGCCTCGCAGCATCTCTTCAAGCACGTAACGGTCGCCCACGTTGGTCTGCACGGTCTTGATGCCCATGGAACGCAGGGCCAACTTCAGACCGAGGTTGCTCATCACCGTCACGACGAGGGTGTCATGGTTGAGCTTGCCCGCGTTCTTCTTGGCGCGTGCCAGAATGCCCATGATCTGATCGCCGTTGACCATGTTGCCATCCTCATCCACGGCAAGGCAACGGTCGGCATCGCCATCGAAGGCAACGCCCATGACGGCGCCGGAGGCCTTGACCATGGCCTGCAGCTGCTCAGGATGGGTGGAGCCGGCGTTCTTGTTGATGTTGTAGCCGTCCGGCGACGCGTTGATGACGGTCACGTCGGCGCCGGCGCGGCGCAAGGCTTCCGGAGCGACCACGGACGTGGCGCCGTTCGCGCAGTCGGCCACGATCTTCAGGCCTTCAGCGGCGTCGGCTGCGACTTGTCCGGACCGACCGGCGCGATGGCGGAAACCAGATGGTCGATGTACAGGTTGGTTGCGGTGGCGGTGTCATGGCTGACACGACCCACGCCGGCGCCGGTAGGACGATCCCAATCCTGGCCGAGCACCGCTTCGATCTCGTCTTCCTTGGTGTCGGGCAGCTTGAAGCCGCCGCGGGCGAAGAACTTGATGCCGTTGTCGGGCATCGGATTGTGGGATGCGGAGATCACCGCGCCCATTTCCACGTTGAGCACGGACGTCAGGTATGCGACGCCCGGCGTCGGGATGATGCCGGCGTCGATCACGTCGAAGCCGCCGGCGGACATGCCAGCGGACAATGCGGCGGCAAGGAAATCGCCGGAAACTCGTGTATCACGACCGACCAGCGCACGGCGACGGCTTTCGAATTCGCTCCGCTCGTCATCGCCCAGCACACGCACCGCGGCGTCACCCAAATCGAGCGCCAGCTGTGCCGTCAAATCCCTATTCGCCAATCCTCGAACGCCGTCGGTTCCGAACATACGTGGCATGAGTCTCAAATCCTCGCTATCTGCAAACGATATTTCCGTGACCTATCGTACTCAACCGTGCCGCCGAAACCAGCAGGTGACGACGCAATCGCATAACACTTCACAATTCAAAGCATTTCACGGCGCGCAATGCCCTTTTCGTGTCGCACGACTTTGCTTTCAAGGCGGAAAATCAAGTCGTGCGGCAACACTTGATAAAGAAATACCCCCTAACTATCATTTTCCGTTGAAAACCAGCAAAAAATAAGAGTTAGAGGGTATGAAAGCCAGCACGCTTGTCGCACAACTTTGAAAAATGCCTCCAAAATCAAAGTCGTGCGACGACATGACGGCTCTTAAGCGGGAACGTTCCTGTCGCCCCTGCTATCAGAGCGCGGCGTTGAAGTCGCGCACTTTCAGCGTGCGGTGAGAAGCCTCGACGTTGCCACGCACAATGCGCTGCAAGGCGTTGTCCGCGCCCTTATGGGAGGCGAGCCAGGCGTCGCCCAGCTCCACGAGCTTCGCCGGATCGGCATAGCCGGATACAGGCCTTCGAGCAGCGCTTCAGCCATGTGGAAGGTCTTGTGCTCCCAAATCCAGTCGGCGACCTCGAAATACTTCTCGGCGTACGGTTCGGCCAAGTCGGCGCGCGGGGTGGCCGCGAAGCACCGGCCACAGCCTCAAGCTGCATGTTGGTCAGCTCGTCGTTGTGCAGGGCCTCGTTCCAAGCCATGCCTTCGCTTCGGCGGTACCGGCCACGCGCGTGCGCCATAGGCGAACTCACGGTTCTCGGTGGTTTCGCGCTTGGCCAGTTCGGCGTCGATTCCCGCCTGGTCGATCGCGTTGACGGTGCTCAGCGCGTTGATGATGGTCCAGCGGAAGTTGTTGTCGATTTCCAGACCGTCGAATGCCACGGAACCGTCGAGCAGGCCCTTCGCGTTGGCGACGAACGCCTCGTCGCCCGGCTCGCCGTAGCCCAGGTAGGCGGTGACGAGCTGGAACTGTTCGTCGGAGCCGGCCTTGGCCTGACCCGCCAGCTTGAACAGTTCGGCGGCCACATGCTTCACGATCTCGGCACGCTCTGCCGGAGCGGTGTAATGCCATGCGGTGGTGCTGACCTGTGCCAGCGCGTAACGGAAGGTGGTGGACTCGTGTTCGGTGGCGAGCGCGGCCAGCGAGGTGTCGATGAACTGTCGTGCCGGCAGTTCGCCGTCGCGGGTCATGTCCCACAGGGCGAGCCAGAGCACGGAACGGGCGAGCGCGTCGTCGAAGCGGTACAGGTTGCTTGTCGCGAATGCGAGGCTCTTGTCGTCGAAACGCAGCTTCGTGTAGGTCAGGTCGTCGTCGTTCACCAGGATCAGCGACGGACGTGCCTTGCCGGCGGCAGCGTCGAGACCGTCAGTTCGCCGTCGACGTCCAGTTCGAAACGGTCGGTGCGCACGATCTTGCCGGTTTCCGGATCCTCGTTGTAGAAGCCGACGGCGAGACGGTGGGCGCGCAGCACGGGATGCTCGGCCGGAGCGGTCTGGCGCAGGGCGAGACGCTTGATGGTGCCGTCCTCGTTCTCTTCGACTTCGGTGGCGATGGTGTTGATGCCGGATTCCTCAAGCCACTGGGCGCTCCACGCCTTCAGGTCGCGGCCGGAAGTGAGTTCCAGTTCGGCGAGCAGGTCGGCGAGGGTGGCGTTGGAGTAGGCGTGCTTGTTGAGGTAGTTGTTGATGCCCTTGAAGAACTTCTCACGGCCCACGTAGTACACGAGCTGCTTCAGCACGGAGGCGCCCTTGGCGTAGGTGATGCCGTCGAAGTTGACGTAGGTGTCGTTGAGGTCGTTGATCGGGGCGACGATCGGGTGGGTGGTGCTCAGCTGGTCCTGACGCAGCGCCCAGCTCTTTTCGCCGGAGCTGAAGGTTGCCCAGGCGTCCTTCCATTCGGTGGCTTCGGCGGTGGCGAGGGTGGACGTGAACTCGGCGAAGGATTCGTTGAGCCACAGGTCGTTCCACCACTTCATGGTCACGTAGTCGCCGAACCACATGTGGGCGAGCTCGTGCAGCACGGTGACCACACGGCGTTCCGCGTACGTCGGTGACCTTGGATTCGAACACGTACTGGTCGCGGATGGTGACCATGCCGATGTTCTCCATGGCGCCGGCGTTGTATTCCGGCACGTAGATCTGGTCGAACTTGGCGTACGGGTACGGCACGCCCCAGGTCTTGGCGTAGAAGGCGAAGCCTTCTTGGTGATGTCGAACAGGTAGTCGACGTCCTTGCTGAAGGCCTTGGCGAGCGCCTGGCGGCAGTACATGGCCATCGGCACGGTGCGGCCGTCCTCATTGGCGTATTCGGTGTGCCATTCGGCGTACGGTCCGGCGCAGATGGCGGTGAGGTAGGAGCTCATGGTTGGGGTCGGTTCGAACACCCACAGCTTGGTGGTTTCGGCGGCGTGATCGCCGAGCGTGCCTTCCTCGGTGACGGTTTCGTTGTCGGTCACGGAGGCGGTGGGCATGTTGGACGTGACGATCCAGGATTTGGCGGCGAGCACGGAGAAGTCGAACACGGCCTTCAGGTCGGGCTGGTCGAACACGGCGTAGACGCGGCGGGCGTCCGGCACTTCGAACTGGGTGTACAGGTAGACGTTGCCGTCGGACGGGTCGACGCTGCGGTGCAGGCCTTCGCCGGTGTTGGAGTACTGGCACATCGCCTTGACGGTGACCTCGTTGTGCTCCTTGAGGCCCTTCAGCTCGATGCGGCCGTCCGCGTATGCTTCGGCCGGGTCGAGGGTTTCGCCGTTGAGGGTGATCTCGCTGACTTCGTTGGCGATGAGGTCAAGGAAGCTTGACTCCCCCGGCTTCGCGTCGAAGGTGATGGTGGTTTCGGAGCCGAAATCCTTGGCTCCGCGGGTCAGGTCAAGCTTGACCGTGTAATGGATTGGCGCGGCGATGATGCTTTTGCGTTCTTCCGCTTCGATTCGGGTGAGGTTTGCTCCTGGCATGTCACTCCTTCTTTCTGGTAACAGAAGGCGGCGCGATCAGTTGTGCCGATCACGTCGCCTTGATTCAATTTATGGTAAATTTACGGCTTATTTCGCGGCGTTCAGTCCCATCGCGTCATCCACGTCCTGCGCGATGTCGGCGACGACGGGGACGATCATCGGCTTGCGGTGCAGCTGTCGTGCCACCCAGCCGCCGAGTGTGCGTCGCATGATCTGCTGCAGTTTGTAGGTGTCGCGCGTGCCCTGCATCATCGCGTCCTGCAGCTGCTCGACGATCTGGTGACGGACCTTGTCGAACTCGCTTTCGTCTTCCGCGACCGCGTTGAGGTAGATCTTCGGACCGGTGATGACATCCGCGGTCTCGGTGTCGACGACCACGAAGCTGGACACGAAGCCTTCGGTGCCGAGGATGCGGCGCTTCTCGAGTTCTTCGTCGGTCAGTTCGCCGACGGAATCGCCATCGACGTAGACGTAGCCGCACGGCACGGAGCCAACGACCGCGGCCTGGCCGTGGTACAGGTCGACGACGTCGCCGTCTTCGGCCAGCACGACGTTCTGCGGATCGACGCCGGTCTTGACGGCGATCATGCCGTTGGCCACCAAGTGGCGGTTTTCGCCGTGGATAGGCATGGCGCACTTCGGCTTGACGATGTTGTACATGTACAGCAGCTCGCCTTCGTTGCAGTGGCCGGAGACGTGCACGGCGGCGTTGTCTCGGTTGACCACGCGGGCTCCGAGCTGCACGAGCTTGTTGATGACCTTGTAGACGCCATGCTCGTTACCTGGGATCAGGGAGCTGGCGAGGATCACCGTGTCGAACTCGTTGATGGTGATGTCGCGGTGGTTGCCGTCGGCGATGCGGCCGAGCGCGGCCATCGGCTCGCCCTGGGAGCCGGTGCACATGTAGACGAGCTTGTCGTCCTGCACGTCATGGGCCTGCTTCAGGTCGATGACGGTGTCCTCGGGCAGACGCAGGTAGCCCAGATCTGCTGCGATGGACATGTTGCGGACCATGGAACGTCCGACGAACACGACCTTGCGGCCGTACTTGTGGGCCGCGTCGACGACCTGCTGCACGCGGTGCACGTGGCTGGAGAAGCTGGCCACGATGATCTTGCGCGTGGCCTGTGCGAACGCCTGGTCGAGCGCCGGACCGATGGAGGTCTCCGGCTTGACGAAGCCCGGGACCTCGGCGTTGGTGGAGTCCATCATCAGGAGGTCCACGCCCTTTTCGCCGAGCTTGCCGAATTCCACCAGATCGGTGATGCGGTGGTCGAGCGGCAGCTGGTCGAGCTTGATGTCGCCGGTGTCGATGAGCGAGCCGGCGGGGGTCTGCACGAACACGGCGAGCGCGTCCGGAATGGAGTGCGTGACGTTCACGAATTCCAGGTTGAACGGGCCGACCTTGAGCTTGTCGCGTCCCTTGACCTCGACGAGCGTCGGGTTGATGCGGTGTTCCTTGCACTTGGCCTCAACGAAGGCGAGGGTGAGCTTGGAACCGATCAGCGGAATGTCCGGGCGGAGCTTGAGCAGGTACGGCACGCCACCGATGTGGTCTTCGTGGCCGTGGGTGAGCACGAGCGCCTCGACCTTGTCGAGACGGTCCTTGATGTAGTGGAAGTCAGGCAGGATGAGGTCCACGCCCGGCTGCTCCTCTTCCGGGAAGAGCACGCCGCAGTCGATGAGCAGGATATGCCCGTTGTATTCGACCACGTTCATGTTGCGGCCGATCTCACCCAGACCGCCGAGCGGCACGATACGCATGGAGCCCTTGCGGTACTTCGGCGGGGCGATCAGCACTTCGTCCTGCTGGGGCGCGGTGGATTGCGGCGCGGAATGCGACGGGCGACGGTTCGAACCGTTGCCGCCACGGGATCCACGGGAGCCGCCGTTGCGCGAGCCACCGTTGCCACGGCTGCGGGTGGAGGACTTGGCCTTCTTGATGGCGGTCTTCTCGGACTTCGCGGCCTTGGTGGTCTTGGATGCCTTGACTGCGGTTTCAGTGCGCTTGGCAGCCTTGCTGCCGCGCTTGTGTGTTGTTGTCTTTGTGGTTTCTTCTGTAGCCATTTCCTAGTTGGATTTCTATTACTAATTGTCTCCGCCTATGCGGAAACGAGGAATTTGGGTGCCTGCCGGCGTTCATGCGCGACAGGCCAGTCGCATCATGCGATTCGGTTCACAGCAGTCCCGCGGCGCGCATGCCCTTTTCCGCGCGCACGAGTTCCGCTTCGCCCGGACCGACGTTCGGCAGGCGCATTTCGGTGGAGTCGAGGATTCCACGCACCTTCAGCGAGGCTTTGGCCATCACGGCCTGGAAGCCATTGCCGTTCATCGCTTCGACGAGCGGCGCCAGCTGCACGGAGATGCGCTGCGCTTCGTGGATATCGCCACGATCGAACGCGTTGGCGAGGTCACGCATCGGACCGGCGGCCGCGTGCGCGATCACAGAGATGATGCCGACGGCGCCGACGGACAGGAACGGCAGGAACAGGCCGTCATCGCCCGAATACCAGGTCAGACCGGTCTCCATGCGCTTGCGCACCGCGCCTGCGATGTCGCCGGTGGCGTCCTTGACGGCCTTGACGTGGTCGAGTTCGGCCATACGACGGTAGGTTTCCAGCTGGATGTGCAGTCCGGTACGGCCCGGCACATCGTAGATGATGATCGGCTTGTCCGCGGAATCGTTGACCGCCTTGTAGTGGCGGAACACGCCTTCCTGCGACGGACGGGAGTAATACGGGGCGACCACGAGCACCGCGTCGGCGCCCGCCTCCTGGGTCTGCTCCACCATGCGCACGGTGTGCGCGGTGTCGTTGGAACCGGCGCCGGAAATGACCGGCACGTCCACGACTTCCTTGACGGCCTGAACCAGTTCGACCTTCTCCTCCATGTGGGTGGTCGGAGATTCGCCGGTGGTGCCGTTGACCACAAGACCGTCGGCACCATCCGCCACGAGCTGCCTCGCCAGCTGTTGCGCGGCTTCGAAATCTACGGCTCCGTCAGCCTTCATGGGGGTGACCATGGCCGGAAGGATACGTCCGAAGGGAGCAGGATCGAGCAGATGCATAGTACCGTCAGTCTTAGGGCTTGTCATACGGCTAACGGTACTTCCCTCTGCGGACGCTTTCGATTTCATGAGACGCGAAAAGTCACATTTTGGAAGGCCTGCCGACGATGACCGCGACGACGCACTGCAGGAAAGCGACGAACGTGAACACCATCAGCGGCACATGGTGGCCGCCAGTGGCCTGGACCAGCACGCCGAACATAAGCGGGCCGAGCGACGCGATCAGATAGCCGAACGACTGCGCGACGCCCGACAGCACCACGGTTTCGGCGCTGTCACGGCCGCGCAACGCGATCAATGCGAGCGCCACCACCAGGGACGCGCCTTGCGCGCAGCCGCCGACGAACGCCCATACCGGCATGAGATGCGGCAGCAGCAGCATGCCAAGGCCGGCGATCAGCATGGGAGCGCTGGCGGTAAGCGCCGCGCAGACCTGGTTGCCGCGCACGTTCATGAGCTTAGGAATGACCAAGCCGGAAAGGATGCCGATGCCTTGGAAGATGAACAGATGCACGCCGGCGGTGGAGGCATCGTAGCCGATGGACGCCGAGATGGACGGCATCCAGTTGGACATGGTGTAGAAGGCGGATGATTGCAGTCCCATGAAGGCCGTCACGTACCACGTCATCGGACGGCGCAGCACGCGGGTGAACACGCCATGCGACGATTGCGTGGAACATGCCGGTCGCTGTGCGGAATGCGGGTTTTGTGCGTTGGCCGTCGTGCTGCGATCGCCAATATCATCGATATCGCCAGTATCGCTGGTTTCGATGGTGCCGCCGGCGGAAGCGATAACGACTTTGCGATTGTGCAGGATACGCAACGCCCACAGCACGGCGACGACCAGCGGCGGCACACTCCAGAAGGCGAGTGACGCGCGCCAACCGCCCCACATCTGCGCAAGCGGCGCGGACAGCAAACCTGCGGTGGCGCTGCCGGCGGTGATGCAACCGGAATAGACGCCGGTCGCCATCGCGACATGGCCGGCATAGTCACGTTTCGCGATCACCGGCACAAGAACGTTGCCGACGGCGATGGCGGAGG
>ENA-OQIM01000548-OQIM01000548.1-human-gut-metagenome-genome-assembly--contig:-NODE-548-length-14025-cov-1.469492_pt1 | contig 14025 bp, 29 predicted proteins | sample MGYA00242579_ERZ504744 | MGnify/ENA primary metagenome ERZ504744 (study PRJEB26092, sample SAMD00036441) | human gut metagenome | host: Homo sapiens | study: EMG produced TPA metagenomics assembly of...
CGGAAAAATTGTTGTAAACGCTTGGGCCCAATCAAACACAGAACATCGGGTCATCGCGGCAACCGATCGATACGAGGTAATTGATATGACAGACGCATTCAAACAGCAGATCCAGGCGGAAGCCCGGCAGGCAGTGGAAGAGCTGCTGGAACAGGCAAAGCTGAAAAAAGGCGACGTGTTCGTGGTGGGCTGCTCGTCCAGCGAGATCGTGGGCGGGCACATCGGCAAGGACAGCAGTCTGGAGGCCGCGCAGGCCGTCTACGCAGGCATTGCACCGGTGCTGGCTCAGCGCGGCATCTGGCTGGCGGCACAGTGCTGCGAGCACCTGAACCGGGCCATTATCATGGAGCGGGAAGCCGCCGAACAATACGGCTGGGAGGAAGTGTGCGTCGTGCCCCGTCCCCATGCGGGCGGCAGCTGGGCCACCACCTGCTGGAAGCAGTTCAAAGACCCCATTGCCGTGGAGGAGATCCGCGCCCACGCCGGTATCGACATTGGCGGCACCTGATCGGGATGCACCTGCGCCGGGTGGCCGTGCCGGTGCGGCTGAGCCTGAACCGGATCGGGGAAGCAAACATTCTCTGCGCCCGCACCCGTCCGAAGCTCATTGGCGGAGAGCGCGCAAAATATACCGAGGAGGACTGATGCCTTATGGCAGAAAAAACACCGGAAGAGATGCGGGAGCCGTGCTGGCCATCCGTGAAAAGATGGCCGCCGCTGCCCGGGAGGCAGGCCGTGACCCTGCCGAGGTCCAGCTGTGCGCCGCCTGCAAGACCCGCACCGCTGAAACCGTGGCCGCAAGTGCCGCCCTGCCCATTGACGTGTTTGGCGAAAACCATGTGCAGGAGCTCTGCGCAAACTTTGACGCAGGCGCTTACTGCGGCAAGCCCAGCCATTTCATCGGACACCTGCAGACCAACAAGATCAAAAAGTCCTGGCCGGGCCAGCCTGATCCAGAGCGTGGGCAGTGAACACCTTCTGACCGCCATCGAGAAGGAAGCCGCCAAGGCGGGCATCGTGCAGAACGTCCTGCTGGAGGTGAACATCGGCGGGGAGGAGAGCAAGAGCGGCGTTTCGCCGGAAGCGCTCTGGCCCCTGCTGGACGCCGCTGCCGCGCAGGAGCACATCCGGGTCAAGGGCCTGATGGCCATTCCCCCGGTCAACGATGACGATGCACAGAATCGCCGGTACCTCGCCGCCGTCCATGACCTGTTCGTAAAGGCCGGGGAGCGCGGCTATTCCAACGTGGAGATGCAGACCCTCTCCATGGGCATGAGCGGCGATTACGAGAACGCCATCCGCGAAGGCGCAACGCTGGTGCGCATTGGCACCGCGATCTACGGCGAACGGGATTACAGCAAAAATAAGCCTCTCCGTCATCGCTGACGCGCAGGCTGAGAAGTTGAAATCAAGGAGGAACCATGGCAAAACAAAACATCAAAGACCCCGGTGCGCATCACAACAGCAGCGGCGCGCTCATCCGCCGCTTTTTACCCTATCTGGCAAAGCACAAGGCAGTGCTCTTTCTCGACCTGTTCTGTGCCGCGCTGACCACCCTGTGTGACATCTTCCTGCCCAAGATCATGAGCACCATCACCAACTCGGCCATGGGCGTGGGCATCACCCTGACCACCGGCATTGTGCTCAAGCTGGCGGGCATCTACTTTGTGCTCCGCATCATCGACGGTGCGGCCCAGTATTTCATGTCCGGCATCGGCCACATCATGGGCGTGCACATCGAAACCGACATGCGCCGGGATGCCTTTGACCATCTGCTGCTGCTCGACCACACCTATTACAATAACACCAAGGTCGGCACCATCATGGGCCGCATCACCAACGATCTGTTCGATGTGACCGAGTTTGCCCACCACTGCCCCGAGGAATTTTTCATCGCCTTCATCAAGATCCTGGCCTCCTTCATCATCCTGTGCCAGGCCAGCATCCCGCTGACGCTGGCGGTGTTCGCCTGCGTGCCCCTGATGGGCGTGGTTTCCGTTTACCTGAACGGCCGTCTGCGTGCCGGTTCCGGCAGCAGCGCATCCAGATCGGTGAGCTGAACGCCACCATCGAGGACAGCCTGTTGGGGCAGGGCGTGGTAAAAGCCTTTGCTGCCGAGGAGCAGGAGCGCGCCAAGTTCGAGCAGGGCAACAAGGACTTTGAGCACATCAAAACGCTGGCTACTACGCATGGCGGCTTCTAACACCTCCCACCCGCCTGTTCGACGGCTGATGTATCTGGTGGTCATCTTGGCGGGCGGCCTGTCGCTGGTCAACGGCAAGATCACCGCCGGTGACTGGTGGCTACATGCTCTATGTCACCACCCTCATCGCCACCATCCGCCGCATCGTCGAGTTTGCCGAGCAGTTCCAGCGCGGCATGACCGGCATCGAGCGCTTTGCCGAGATCATGGACACCCCCGTGCCCATCCACGATGCCCCCGATGCCCGGCCTCTGCAGCCCGGCCCCGGTGCCATCCGGTTTGACGATGTCAGCTTTGAGTACCGGACGACCACAATAAGGTGCTCCACCATCTCAGTCTGACATCAAGGCAGGCGAGCGGCTGGCTCTGGTCGGCCCCTCCGGCGGCGGTAAGACCACCCTGTGCAACCTCATCCCCCGCTTCTACGATGTGACCAGCGGCCACATCTACATTGACGGGCAGGACATCCAGCAGGTCACCCTCAAGAGCCTGCGCGAGGACATCGGCATCGTCCAGCAGGACGTGTACCTGTTCAGCGGCTCTGTGGCGGATAACATCGCCTACGGCAAGCCCGATGCCACCCGGGAGGAGATCATCGAAGCTGCCCGTCTGGCCGGTGCAGAGCGCTTTATCATGGCCCTGAAGGACGGCTTCGACACCTATGTGGCGAGCGCGGTGTCAAGCTCTCGGGCGGCCAGAAGCAGCGCATCGCCATTGCCCGGGTGTTCCTGAAGAACCCGCCCATCCTGATCCTGGACGAGGCCACCAGTGCACTGGACAACGAGAGCGAGATCCTTGTGGGGCAGAGCCTGGAAAAGCTGGCCCATGGCCGCACCACCCTGACCATTGCCCACCGCCTGACCACCATCAAGAACTACGACCGTATCCTGGTGCTTGGCTCCGAGGGCATTGTGGAAGCCGGCACCCACGACCAGCTGCTGGCAAAGCAGGGCGTGTACTACCGCCTGTGGAACCAGCTGCCCGGCGAGGACACGCTGTAACCCAAGAATTCAGAGATGACAAAAGCGGAACCGCTGAGTTTTCAACGGTTCCGCTTTTTGTTGTGGAAAAATAAAGGGCTGTCCCCTCTTCGTATGTATAATATTATTCCTCATCCTTCGGGTTGTCCAGATGCTTGCGCTGTCTGCGTGTCAGTGCGGCGCACAGCTGCAGCAATGCAAAACACAGGATACCGGTAAAAACACCGGCAATGACAGCACCGACCCAGTATCCATAGGAAAAACCGCTGATCAGCGTAACCGCCACCACAGCAACCAGAGAATACACGGCATTGGCCGGGGCCGTATCCAAAAGGTGACGATCCCACAAACCATTGCGCAGACACGCAACACACATATAGATGCAGCCGATCATAAATACAACCCACTCTCCGGCAGCCTTGTCCGCAGCCCGAACATCGTCTGCACGATCCACGCCGCCAGAAGGCGCCCCACATCAACCAGAAGCCACGCCCCTCAATTTTGCGCAGAGTTTGCTCCTGCATCTCATCCAGAACATTTTTCTTGCTGTACAGTGAAAATTTCATTTCTCATTCCTCCCAGAACAGTTCATCCAGTGTTTTTCCCAGAATTTTGCAGATGCTGCGGCAGAGATTGATGGTGGGGTTGTACTCGCCCTTTTCGATCGCGTTGATGGTCTGGCGCGAGACCCCAGCCGCTTCTGCCAATGCCCCCTGCGTCATATCTTTTTCCGCGCGGGCAGCTTTCAGTTTCAGATTCTTCGGCATCCTGTCACCTCGTCTATTTCCTGTGAGGGTGAACTCGTTCCCTCTGGATACAGAATAGCACTCACCAGACATTATGTCAAGTATAATTTACTTTTTGTCTTGTATTTTATATTTCAAAAATAGAAAAAGCCCCGTGTCCGGCATATCGCACCGGCACGGGGCTTTGCAATGATTTCAGAAAAACGTTCCCGGCCCGCCGGGATGTAAGGATGCAACCGGACGCGCTCCAAAATCCCGGAGATAGTGCTGTTCCAGTTCGTCCGTTTTTGCCTCAAAAATAACCACGGCAGATTTACAATCGTTTTTTCATCAACCTCAGGTTCGTTGCTTCCGCCATCCCGAAGCCGCCGTAAAAGTGCATGTGATGCGCATCATCCGGACAGACCAGTTCAATCATCTGTGCACCACGTTCCCGCACACGCTGTTCCACTTCTTGGAGAAGTAATCTGCCATACCCCTTGTTCTGATACTCCCCGAAAATCAGGATCTCGTCGAGATAATAGAATGTAAAATCATCGTAGCTTTCCAAATAGCCGATGACAAGCCCTGTTGGAATATCGTTGTCATCTTCTTGCATCAGGCAGAGGGAATCCTCCATCGTTACCATTTGATGGATTCGCTTATATGCCTTTTCATAGGTCCAGCACCCGCCAGAATGCTGGTTGTAGTGGTTCATATAAAGCGTTGCTGCTTTTTCAACATTTTCCTCTGTAATAGGGGTATAGTTCATTGATTCAACTCCTTCTTATAAAAAGCCCCATACCCACACATTCAGAGTGCAGGCATGGGGCTCAACCATTTTATCAGGTCGCAGCTTTCTGCAAGTAAACTCACTTTCTGCCACACGGGTCACAAAGTCATATTCCAGACGGGTAGCCCGGAGGGTACGATATCATACCGTTTGCAGACGGTGCGGAAATAGGAAAAGTATTCCCTGTCCTCTTCATCCAGCGGAGCAACCCACCGGCATTCGGTCGGCTCCATCATTCTCCCACGATGAGCCGCACAGCACCATAAATGCCGGCATCATTGCCGAGGGTAGCGGCAACGATGGGGGTCTCGCGGCAGGAGCTGAAGGCATAGGTCTTGAAGTGCTCCCGCAGGGGGTTGAAGAGGACATCACCGGCACGGGCGACACCGCCGCCCACCATGAACATCTCGGGGTCGGTGGTAGAGGCAATGGAGGCCAGCGCCATGCCCCAGGGTGTCGGTCATCTCGTCCACCTCACGGGCGGCCAGTGCATCGCCTGCACGGGCAGCATCAAAGACATCCTTGGCGGCAAAGTCGGTGCCGCGCAGGGTGCAGGGGGTGTCCGGGTTCTCGTCCAGCAGCTTCTTCATGCAGCGGACCACGCCGGTGGCGCTGGAATACTGCTCCAGACAGCCGTGCTTGCCGCAGCCGCAGACCGCCGTCTCGTGGGGGTTGACGGTGATGTGGCCGATCTCGCCGCCTGCACCGTGTGCACCCTCGGTGATCCTGCCGTTGATGATGACACCGCCGCCGACACCGGTGCCAGCGTGACCATCACCGCGCTGCGGCAGCCCTTGGCACAGCCCATCCAGATCTCGCCCAGCGCGGCCACGTTGGCATCGTTGCCCACCAGCACCTTGATGCCGTCCAGCAGGCCGGACAGCTGGATGGAGACGTTCCGCTCACCCCAGCCGCCGAGGTTGGCGCAGACAATGGGCACGATGCGGCTGTCCAGCACAGGGCCGGGCACACCGACACCCACGCCCTCCACCTGCTCGGCAGTGATGCCGTTTTCCTGCATCTTGTCCTTCACGGCCTTGGCCAGGTTCCCGAGGATGTGTTCCCCTGCATTGGAGGTGTCGGTGGGCACCTCCCACTTTTCCAGCAGCGCGCCCGCCGTGGTAAACAGGCCCACCTTGGCCGTGGTGCCGCCCAGGTCGATGCCGAATGCGTACTCTTTCATATTCATTTACCCCTTCTTTGCGGCGGTCAGTCCGCCGGTTTTTTTTATCGTTATCATTATAACATATCCATTTGCAAATGACAGAGGCTGAAATAGGATTTATGCAAAAAGCCGAAAATCCGTTTCGATTTTTGGCAAAGCAAAAGGCCTCCCGCAGTGGGAGGGCCGGAAAGCCTTGGGAGAACTTACTCCTCGTCAGAGGATTCCTCTTCGTCATCCTCATCCTCGTCGTCATCATCCGTCTTGGCTTATAGAAAATGCCGCTGAGGAAGATGCTGATAAAGTACAGCAGGCACATGGGCACAGCCACGAAGCACTGCGACACGATATCGGGCGGGGTGATGATGGCTGCGACCAGGAAGATCAGGACAATGGCAACGCCGCGGCCCTTCTTCATGATCTCGGGGTTTGCAATGCCCATCTTGGCCAGAATGATGGTGACCAGAGGCATTTCAAACACACAGCCGAAGATGATGAACATGGTCAGGCAGAGGTTGATGTAGCTCTCGATGCTGATGGATGCCGTGATGTAATCGGTACCCTCCAGCGTAACGAGGAAGTTCAGCATGAACGGCAGGGTGACCTTGTAGGCGAACAGCACACCCACGCAGAACAGCGCCAGACCGAACAGCAGCACCAGCCGGAAGAAGAAGCTCTCGCTCCGTTTCAGGCCGGGTTTTGCAAAGGCGTAGACCTGATACAGCGCCACCGGGATGGTCACGATCACCGCAGCGATCAGGACACCCGGAAATACTGCATCAGCTTTTCCTGCGGGGCCAGGAACACGAAGGTGTAGTTCGCATTCATTGCCATGGCCGTCAGCAGGTCGATCAGCTTATCCGAAATTGCCAGGAAGCCGATCACGCCCACTACAAACACCGCCGCGCAGATGATCAGCCGGTTCCGCAGCTCTTTCAGATGTCCGGTCAGCGTCATGCTGCCGTCGTCCGACATGACTTCGGCTTTCTTTTTGCGCTTCACGTTGGTAGCCACAAATTACTCCTCGTCCTTCTTCTCAGCCTTTTCCTCGGTCTTGGTCTCGGCAGGCTTGGCATCGCCGTTCTCATCCACGTCGTCCATGCCTTCCTTAAAGTTCTTCATGGTCTTGCCGAACATCTTGCCCAGCTTCGGCAGGTTCTTGGGTCCAAAGATGACCAGAACGATGATCAGAACAATGATAAGCTCCTGAGGTCCGATTCTCATAATAATAATCTCCTTTTTCCTCTTGCCGCGCCGCTCTGGCGGGCTGGATTCCAGTTTTTATCCTACAACCGCGGGCGCGGGTGTATCCATGTACTTAAACCTTTGCCTCTTCGGCAGGGGCAGCCTCCTCAGCGGGAGCAGCCTCTGCAGGGGCTTCGTTTGCAGCAGGGGCCTCCTCGGGCTTTTCCTCTGCCTTCACAGGCTCAGCGGCAGGCTCCTCCGCCTTAGCGGGCTCTTCGGGCAGCTCCTCCACGGTATCCTCCAGCTCGGCCACTTCCTCGACCTCTTCGGCCTTCTTGGCTTCTTCCTTGCTGGTCTTACCGATGTTGGTAAAGCTCTTGGTGACATCCTTCATGCTGTCGTCGATGTCCTTCTTGATGTCGGTCAGGGGAGCAACGGCTTCCTTGATGGGGGCCTGGATCTCGTTCAGGGGCTCCACCACATTCTTCTGGATCTCCTCGGAAGCGGCACCGGTGTACTTCTTCAGCTCCCGCAGCATCTTGCCGAGCTTGCGGGCGTACTCGGGCAGCTTATCGGGGCCGATGACCACGAAGCCACGATGGCCACCAGGATCAGCTCTGTAAAACCAATTTTCATAGCGTTCCAATTCCTTTCCTCTCACACAACAGGCATCCTTTGCGGCCTGCCGTGCTGTTACTGCACAGGGGATGCGGCGCGGTGTGCGCCTTTGTTGCCCTATGTATACCGGAAGTGTGTGAACTTCAAATGAACTTATTTTGAACAGTATATGAACAAGAGCAATTTTTCCGTTAATTATATAACAGTTCATATACTTCATCAATGATATTACATTTCGGAATCACTTGACCGGATTGGTCAGCGTACCAATACCATCGATCTCGCACCGCACTACATCTCCGGGCTTGAGGAACTGCGGCGGTCCATGCCCATGCCCACACCCGCCGGGGTGCCGGTGGCAATGATGGTGCCCGCTTTCAGGGTCATGCCCTGCGAAAGCTCGGCAATGACATGGTCGATGTCAAAGATCTGCAGGGCGGTATTGGAATCCTGCCGCTTCTCGCCGTTGACAAAGCTGCGGATGCCCAGCCTGGGCGGGTAGTCGGCAAAGGCATCTGCGTGACGATGCAGGGCGATGGGGGTAAAGCCGTCCAGACTCTTGCCAAAGTACACTGTTTGTGTGCCGTCTGCACATCCCGGGCCGAGACATCGTTCAGGATGGTATAGCCGAAGATATAGTCCCGGGTCTGACCGGCGGGCACATCCCTGGCATCCTTGCCCAGCACCACAGCCAGCTCACACTCATAATCCAGCTTTTTCACCAGATCGGTGTGGGCCTCGATGGGGCCGCCGTCCGGCACGGCGCGGGGTCACGCGCTTGGAAAAGTAGATGGCATCCTCGTGCTTGGTGGCAAAGGCAGCGGCAGAGTATTTCTCCGCCTCATCGGAGTGGGCCATATAATTGATGCCCAGGCAGATGACATCCTGTGCCGGGGCCGGGATGGGGCTTTCCAGCGTGACAGCCTCCACAGGCAGAGCGGGAATGCCCGCAATGGCCAGCGACAGCCCATACCGCACCTGCGGGGTCAGAAACGGGATGGCCTCGCTCAGGGTCTCATAGCTCAGGCCCAGCCAGCTCAGCGGCCAGACCTGCCGCCCATCCTCCGATAAAATCGCCGGGTCTTCCACGCCGTCCGGCAAACGGCAGGTAATAAAGCGCATACCGCATCCCCCTTCTCAGTGCCGATACGCAATGGCGTTCCGGATACGCTCCGCCTCTGCCTGACCGGCCAGCTGGCGCACCAGTTCCAGTGCAAAGGGGATGGCACCGCCCAGCCCATAGCTGGTGGTGATGTTGCCATCCACCACGACCTCTTCATCGTGGACGATGGCACCGGCCAGCTGATCCTGGAAGCCAGCGTGGGCGGTGGCGTTCCTGCCCTCCAGCAGGCCCAGAGAGGCCAGGATGCTGGGGGCGGCACAGATGGCGGCCACCTTCCGGCCCGCTTGGCAAAGGCGGCACAGGTCTCGGTGACCGTCTTGTTGGCGGCAAGGTTGGGTGTGCCCGGGATCCCGCCGGGCAAAACGACCATGTCCACATCGGAATAATCCACTTCCTCGGCCAGTGCATCGGCGGTCAGGTGGATCTTATGGCTGCTCACCGGCTCCCTGCGGCCCATGGCAGAGGCCACGATGACCTCCACCTTGGCGCGGCGCAGCAGGTCTACCACCAGCAGGGCTTCGCACTCCTCGGTGCCGTCGGCAAAAAATACAACTGCCTTACTCATCTTTACAGACTCCCTTCTAAAAAGCGCACCGCAGGGCGGGTGCTCCCCTGCCCCGCGGCGCGCGGTCCGTATTATTCTTCGGCGGGCTGTTCCGCCTTTTCTTCCAGCAGGCGGCGCAGCACGCTGTCATCCTTGCTGATGACCCGGCTCACCCGGCTGATGATGGCGCTGGACGCACCAATGTTGCCCATGATGCTGGTATAGCTCTGCTTGTTGACCAGCTTTTCCGCGATGTTATACCGCTGCTCCATTGCACTGAGCTCGGCGTAGCTGCACACATCCTGCAAAAAGCGGTAGCACTCCTCAGGCGTTTTCAGCTCCAGCAATGCAGAATACAGGCCGGACTCTCCGGTGGGATGATCTTTTGCCATGGCTTATTCCTCCCCTATCGTTCAGGTTGGGTCTGGCCCGCGCGGGGCACTTCAATACACTACTTTATTGTAGTGCAAACGCGGCAAAAAATCAACGGGAAATTTACAGCATTTTTTCCAGCGTGGTCAGCTGCATGGGAATGCCCGCAGCTTCTGCCTCGGCGGGGCCCAGCACGCGGTAGCCTTTGGTCTTGAAGAACTGCAGCACCGGCAGGCACTTGGTGTGCACCTCGCAGTACAGGCGGCCCCGGCCCTCACCCCGGGCCAGGCGCTCGCAGGTGGCCAGGATATCCCGGCCCAGTGCCTTGCCCGGTACTCGGGCTTGAGGTAGAGGTGGAGCAGGTGCAGGGCCGTGTTCTCCATCTTCCAGGCAAAGTAGCCGATGGTCTTGCCGCCCAGCACCACGAGAAAATAGTTTACATCGTTGTCGATATCTGCCTCAATGGCATCGGCGCTCTGCAGCGTTTCCACCAGCGTGTCCAGCTGCTTTGCAGGGTAATAGCGCTTGTAGACCTCGTGCCAGATCTCACTGGCAAGATCAGCGTTGGCGTGAATGTATTTGGCCTTTGCGACCAGCTTGTAATCGGGTTTCATAGTGCTCCTTATGCGTATACGATATAATCCGGCTTGGCGGGGGGCGGCGGGCCGGGGCTCCTCTGCCGGGTAGCCCAGAATGCAGTGGCCCACACCGATGTAATCTCCCTCAATGCCCCACTTCTTCAGCAGGGCCTTGCCCTCTTCGGTCTCGAACTCTTCCTTTGCGCGGTTGATCCAGCAGCTGCCCAGCCCGATGGCGGCAGCAGCGTTCATCAGGTTGCCCATCACAAGGCTGCCGTCCTGCACGCCACAGCGGGCGTTGGCATCGGCCAGCACCACCAGAATGGTGGGGGCACCGTACATGGGGTCGCCCGTGTTGCCCATCACGGCGGCATTCATCCGGGTGAGCTGGGCGCGGGTCTTGGCATCCTGCACCACCACGATCTTTGCGCTCTGGCGGTTCATGGCGCTGGGGGCAAAGGTGCCTGCACGCAGAACGGCTTCCAGCTCCTCTTTCGTGATCTGCTCCGGCTTGTAGGCGCGGCAGCTGCGGCGGGTCTCAAGGGTGTGTAAGGTCTCATTGGTCATAGCAATTTCCCTCCCTAAAAGTTCTGGTGTTATTGTACCATACAACGCCGTAAAGTGCAAAACAAAAGGCGGCTGCGCCTTCCTTTTTGAAAGCGCAGCCGCCTGATTGCTCTTCGTTGGTTTGGAACGAGATGTTTTACAGCGCGGTCTTGATGTTGTGATGCGTGGAGCTGTAACGAACAACTGCTTCCATCAGGGCAACGGGCCACAGAATGACCTTGCCCAGGATCTCGGCCGGCTTGACATCCACCGTATCCATGCTGTTGATGCCGAACAGAACCAGACAAGCAATGCCGCAACCCAGAATGTAATAGTACATAAGTCAAACCTCCTATATTTTTCTCACAGGCTTACGCCTGAAGCTCATGTGTCGGCGGGGCGTTTTCCGCTCTCCGCATCCTTACTATACCGCAGTTTTGATATAAAGTCAATATCCAAAAACGTGAAACAAATTAAAGTTTCTTTTGAAAGCCATTTTGTTCATGTAAATAAAGCGGTGAAGTTCGCTTTGCTTTATAAATGTGAAGTCAGTGTCCTGAATTGGCCGTGAGCCGGAAACAAATTGTTCATATTCTGCCCTGAAAGAGGCCGAAAACAGGCGTTTTGTACTTGTAAGAAAAACAGGAAATGGTGCACAAAGCGCCATCTGCAATTTTGTGCAGAGCGCCCTGCAATAACAGCTGTTTTCATACGTTTACAGGTTAAGGAAAGACGTGTCGGAATTTTTTGTTTTTTGAAGTGAGGACACCGCATGAAGAAAATTTTTCGCAAAAAAAAATTTTTGCTTTTTTCCTCTCGGCCCTGCTGGTGCTGGCCCTTTCCCTGCCCGTTTTTGCGGACATGGGCCCCAAGCCCTCGGTCACGCTCAAGCTCTATTACACACCGGGCCAACGCTATGCTGTCACCCTGCTGGGCAATACGGCCTCAACGGCCCCTGGGACCGCCCCGGCAGACTACCGGGAGCGGATGGGTTCCCGCGAGGCCTGGGAGGCCTTCCGGAACTACCCCGCCCCGGAGGGCTACTACTTTCTGGGCTATTTTCAGGAATACCCCGCGATGCCGATGCAGAGTTCGTCTGGGGCTACTACCCGCCCAACAAGTTCTATGTTCTGCTCTATAATATAGAGACTGGTACATTCTACCGCAGTGAGGAGCCGGTGGAGCGCTATGCCTTTTCCAGCGAGTGGCAGGTGCTTCTCGATTCCCAAGACGGCCTGCGGATCTACCACAACCGCAACGATTCCGACATCCTTTCCTCCTTTGCCGCCCGGGTGCTCATTACCCTGATTTTAGAGCTGACGTGGGGCATCCTGCTTTTCGGGCTGCGCGGCCCCGCCCAGCGCAATCTCATCGGCAAGGTCAACCTTGCCACGCAGATCATCCTGAACCTCGGGCTGTGCTATGGCACGCTCTATCTCGGGCCGATGTGGGGCAATTTCCTTTATTTTGCACTGGAGGTGCTGGTGTTCTCCGTGGAAGCCTTTGTCTACAACCGGTATCTGCCCTGGCCGGAGGGCAAAAAGCCTCACCCCATCCTCTATGCGCTGACTGCCAATCTCCTTTCCTTCGGCATCGGGCTGGAATTGAACACTCACTGCACCAACACGCAGATCCGGCTGATCGGCTGATCTGTCTGGTGCTGTGGTATGCCGGGCCGTGGCTCTGTCGAAAGCTGCGGAAAGTGCAAAATGCACAATAAAAAGAAAAAAATTCGTCAAGATCAATCTTGTTGCGCACCGGGAAATCCGCTATAATAGAAGCGTCAAACCAGATTTACCGGAAAGGAGACACGGACGTATGGCAAAAGCATCTCAGGTCGTTTTACTGGAAAATGAGTTTTACCTCATCAAGGCACCCAATGGAAGGTGTTGGAGATCAAGAACTTCAACACGGAGAACGGCGCGGCCATCCGTCTGTGGGACTACGCCGGGCATCCGTGGCAGCAGTGGCAGTTCGTGGATGCCGGCGAGGGACGCTGGCGGATCAGGAACCGCTTTACGGGCAAGTTCATCGATCTGGCCCTGGGCGGCGTGGTCGAGGGCACCTGGCTGCACCAGTGGGGCCGCACCAGCGGGCTGAGCCAGTGCTGGGAGCTGGAGTCCACCCGGAACGGCCGCACCCGCATCCGCAACGTGCTGGCCGACAAATACATCGACCTTGTGGGCATGAACACCTCCAACGGTGCACAGGCCCAGATCTGGAATTACGTCTCGGGCGGCAATCAGGAATGGAACCTGGTGCGCGTTGACCCCGACACCGCGCAGACCAACGCCCGTGCCGAGGAAAAGCGGGACCCGGAGCCCACGCCCTCCCAGCGCAAGCACCAGAATGATCTGGTGCGGAAGCTGAACAACGCCGGAAAAGGCCGGGCCGCACGGAAATAAGAAACGATAAAAGCGTCCCACAGGGGGCTCCCTGTGGGACGCTTTTTGTAATGCTGACAGAAACGGAGAATTGCTGATGGATCCCAAATTTCCCATGCGCAACACCACCCTGTGCTATCTGGAACAGGATAATGCCTACCTGATGCTCCACCGCGTGACCAAGAAGAACGACCTGAACCACGACAAATGGATCGGTGTTGGCGGCAAGTTTGAGCCGTTTGAAAGCCCGGAGGACTGCCTGCTGCGGGAAGTGCAGGAGGAGACCGGCCTCACCCTGACCTCCTACCGCTGCCGGGGCGTAGTGACCTTTCTTCTGGGCGAGCTGACCGAATACATGTTCCTTTACACCGCCGATGCCTGGACAGGCACACTGGTAAAGGATGCCGCCCGGAACGAGGGCATTCTGGAATGGGTGCCCAAAGAGCAGGTGGAGCGGCTTCCCATCTGGGAGGGCGACAAAATCTTCTTCCGCCTGCTCAAGGAGGACAGACCCTTTTTCTCGCTCAAACTCCGATATGAAAATGATACGCTGGCTGAAGCCGTGTTGGACGGGAAACCTTTATAACTCCCTCAGTCACGGCTTTGCCGTGCCAGCTCCCTCGGAGAGGGAGCCTTTTAGCCTCCCTCATTGAGGGAGGTGGCGTCGCGTAAGCGATGACGGAGGGAGTTTAGTTCAGCTTCAGATCGCCCTCTTTGATCCAGCCCAGCCTGCGCTCGATCTCGCAGAAGAGAACGCTCAGGACAGCGGGCAGAACAAAGCAGATCAGGGCCATGGCGGCCCAGTCCATGGG
>ENA-OQIM01000550-OQIM01000550.1-human-gut-metagenome-genome-assembly--contig:-NODE-550-length-13996-cov-1.963948_pt1 | contig 13996 bp, 22 predicted proteins | sample MGYA00242579_ERZ504744 | MGnify/ENA primary metagenome ERZ504744 (study PRJEB26092, sample SAMD00036441) | human gut metagenome | host: Homo sapiens | study: EMG produced TPA metagenomics assembly of...
ATTTTATCTGTTATAGTTTAACCATCAAATAAAACAAACGGAAAACAAAAAAACTAAATCAAAAAGGAGCGTGAACCCACCGAAAACATAACTTACTTCCCATAATCTAAGAAAGAGAGGTACAGTCCACCAGAAGATTTAAAGATTTTCCATCATAATTAAAACAAGGAGGTACGGACCACCGAGAACGTAAATTTTAATTCCGTATAAGTTTTAAATCTAAGAAATGAGAGGTATATTCCATTGGATAATGAAAATTAAAAGAGTCATCGGCAGAAGAAATCAATCGCTGATGACTCTTATTTTTTGCTTATTTTGACCTTCTGTCTCACAGACATGATCTCATGATCTTCTGCTTTCATATCTTCTTCTTCGTGTTCATAAACATATTAATAACTCCATTTTCTCTGAGGTTCCCATGAAACAAAAACACATCTACCGTCTTATTTTTTTCTTTGTCATGGCTTTTGCCCTTGGCAGTCTTGTAGGAAAGATCTATTCTCATTTTACTTCCGACCCACGATCCCATCCGAATTCTGCCGAAAACAGCCAGACTCTTCTGCTTCTATGACATTCCAAAATGAAAACTGGGGGCTCGGTTTTCAGGAAGAAGGCAAACGGCCCACAGGAAATGCTTCTATGGAAGAATTAAAAAAATACAATACCTGGTATGCAGCCGATAGCGATGAGAAAAAAATCTATCTTACCTTTGACGCAGGCTATGACAATGGAAATATGCCTGCCATTCTGAATGCCTTACATAAGCATCAGGTACATGCCACATTTTTTGTTGTGGGGACTCTGATCCGTGAAAAACCGGAACTGATCCGTGAGATCGTAGATGCAGGCCATACCATAGGCAACCACACCATGACACACCCGGATATGTCCGGCATCTCCACAAAGGAAGCCTTTCAGAAGCAGCTTGAAGATGTGGAGTTTCTTTATAAGGAAGCCACCGGAAAAGAAATGACAAAATTTTATCGCCCGCCCCAGCATTTACAGCGTGGAAAATTTAGAGATGGCAAAAGAGATGGGATACCACACCTTTTTCTGGAGTCTGGCTTATGTGGACTGGTATCAGGATAAGCAGCCTTCGAAAGAAGAAGCTTTTGAAAAGCTTCTGGGACGGATCCATCCGGGTGCCATCGTGCTGTTGCATAGCACCTCTTCCACCAATGCTTCCATTCTGGATGAGCTGCTGACAAAATGGGAAGAGATGGGATATACCTTCGGAACATTAGAAGAACTCGTAGCATCAGGATCCGCCTGAAAAAAATCGCACATGATCCATGCATCCTCAGTGCCATCGACACGGATCTTCCCACTTTTGAATTCTCCAGATAAGCACACAAAAATCTGCCCCGGGACTATGTTCTCATATGTTCCGGAGCAGATTTTTCTGTGCTATTGATTTCAGAAGGTATTCTTCTTATTTAATTGTCTTATTTACTGGACAGCCTTGAATGCCTCATCAAGATCCTGGATGATATCATCGATATTCTCAGTTCCGATAGAAAGACGGATCGTGTTTGGCTTGATTCCCTGATCAAGAAGCTCTTCCTCTGTGCACTGGCTGTGTGTTGTAGTAGCCGGATGGATAACAAGGGATTTCACATCTGCAACGTTTGCAAGAAGTGAGAACAGCTCAAGGTTATCAATGAAATCCTTTGCCTTCTGTGCATCTCCCTTGATCTCGAATGTAAAGATGGAACCGCCGCCGTTAGGGAAATATTTCTTATAAAGCTCCTGCTGGCTTGGATCTGTGGATACAGACGGATGATGAACCTTCTCTACCTGCGGATGATCATTCAGATACTGTACAACCTTCAGTGCGTTCTCAACATGACGCTCTACACGGAGAGACAGTGTCTCAAGTCCCTGAAGGAAGATAAAGGAGCTCACCGGAGAAATTGTTGCTCCTGTGTCACGAAGAAGGATCGCACGGATCTTTGTAACAAATGCGGCCGGTCCGCATGCTTTTGTGAAGCTTACGCCATGATAGCTTGGGTTTGGCTCTGTAAGAGATGCAAATTTGCCGGATGCCTCCCAGTCGAACTTACCACTCTCTACGATCACACCACCAATAGTAGTTCCGTGGCCACCGATGAATTTTGTTGCGGAATGAACAACGATATCTGCGCCGTACTCGATCGGTCTTACAAGGTATGGTGTTGCAAATGTATTATCTACAACAAGCGGAATTTTATGTTTGTGAGCAATTTTTGCAAGAGCCTCAATATCTACAACTATCAGAATTTGGATTTCCAAGAGTCTCAATTATAAACAGCTTTTGTGTTCTCCCGGATCGCATTCTCCACTTCCTCGAGATTGAATACATCAACAAATGTTGTTGTGATTCCGTATGCCGGAAGCGTATGCTCCAGAAGGTTTGTTGTACCGCCGTAAATATTTTTGGCTGCTACAATGTGATCTCCCTGCTGTGCAAGGTTCTCGATCGTGTATGTGATAGCTGCTGCACCGGATGCTACTGCAAGTGCTGCGGAGCCACCCTCAAGTGCTGCGATCCTCTTCTCAAATACGTCCTCTGTCGGGTTTGTAAGACGTCCGTAAATGTTACCGGCATCTGCAAGTCCGAAACGTGCTGCTGCATGATCGCAGTTGCGGAATACATAGGAAGATGTCTGGTAGATTGGTACTGCTCTTGCATCTGTAACCGGATCCGGCTGTTCCTGTCCTACGTGAAGCTGTAATGTCTCAAATTTGAATTTTCTCTGATCTCTTGTAATTTTGCTCATGTGTTTGTCCTCTTTTCTTTTATTCTTATATTCGGTAAAATAGTAATTTCTTATCTTATGATCATCTGCTTATCAGCGACAACAACACATTCGCTTTTCTTCGATAAACACCCTTGTTGACTTCTGTAAAACCTTCATGATTTCCTCCTGATCATCACGTTGCTCACCTTGTTTTGTGTGCTCCGTTTTTTGATGATGCAATCATATCACCCTTTTCCTAGTATGTCAATGGGGTTTATCTATTTAGGTTCTCACCTTTATTTATGACTGGCTATAGATTTTATTTATAACGCCACCGCCTACAACCTCATCTCCGTCATACATCACCACAGCCTGACCTTTTGTGATGGCTCTCTGCGGTTCATCAAATTTCACATGAAGATGCCATCCGGTGTCTGCCATGCAGTGGCAGGCTGCTCTTTGTGACGGTAACGGATCTTGCAGTCACTCTTTTCGGCTCAGCTAAGCTGTCCACAGAGATCAGATTTACACTGTCTGCCTCCAGTTCACTACTGAAAAGATCTGCGTTGTCCCCGAGAACTACCGTATTGGTCTTCGGAGAGATCTCACAGACATAAAGACGGCTGGCCGCCGGAATGCCAAGCCGCGGCGCTGTCCGATCGTGTAATGGATGATCCCCTTATGGCGTCCGATATAGTTTCCCTCTTTATCTACAAAATCACCCTCCGGTGTTTTTTTGCCTGTGTACTTCTCAATAAATTTCGCATAGTCGCCGTCCGGTACAAAGCAGATATCCTGACTATCATGCTTTCTGGCATTGATAAAGCCATGTTTTTCGGCAATGACACGAACCTGGTCCTTCCGGAGACCTCCAAGCGGAAGCTTTACATGTGCCAGCTGTTCCTGGGTCAGCATATAGAGAACGTATGACTGATCCTTTGTATCGTCCACTGCTTTTTTCAGAAGGTAGCGGTCCCGTTTCTCATCGTACTCCACTCTTGCATAATGTCCGGTTACAATATAATCGTAGCCGATTTCCTGCATGCGGTGAAACATTTTATCAATTTCAGATATCGGTTACAGTCGATACATGGATTAGGGGTGCAGCCATTTTCGTAGGCATCTACAAACCTGTCCATAACCTCTGTATGGAAATCTGCGGTAAAATTAAACACGTAGTAAGGCATATCCATCTGATAGGCTACGCTTCTGGCATCCTCAACATCGTCTAGGGAACAGCAGGTCTTTTCCCTGTGGACACCGATATCTTCGTTGTTGTAAAGTTTCATGGTAGCGCCGATGCACTCGTCACCGGATTCCTTTGTCAAAAGAGCTGCCACGGAGCTGTCTACACCGCCGCTCATTGCTATGATCGCTTTTTTTCATTTATATCTTAACCTTTCCTGATGATTGATGATTTCTCAGCTTTGCAGTATGTATTCTCTTACGGTTACTGCAATTTCGCATTTATTATAATATGGCAGTTATTCTTTGTCCACGATTTTTCACCCGGAACCTTTGCTTTGCTTCTTTCCTGTAGGCTCTCTTTGGTATATAATAGAAAATATTTTTCAGAAAAGGATGTGACTATATGAAGCTTTCCCTGTTTTCCACGCTGCGAGGATATCGGAAGGAATACCTTCCCAAAGATATTTTCTCCGGCATCATCATAGCAGCTGTTTCCATCCCTATCTCCATGGGATATGCCCAGATTTCCGGGATCCCGGCGGTATACGGACTGTACGGTTCTGTTCTGCCGATCCTTTTGTTTGCTCTATTTTCCACTTCAAGACAGTTTATCTTCGGAGTTGATGCGGCACCTGCTGCCATTGTAGGTGGTGCACTGTCTACTCTTGGCATTGCTGCAGAGTCAGAAGCTGCCATGGATTATGTTCCTGCCATCGCACTTTTTGCAGGTCTGTGGCTGTTTATCTTCTTTCTGCTTCACGCAGATAAGATCGTGGACTTTATCTCCACACCTGTTATGGGCGGTTTTATCAGCGGTATCGCAGTTACCATCATCCTGATGCAGATCCCGAAACTTATGGGAAGTCCTGCAGGATCCGGAGAGCTCCTGGAACTGGCAGAGCATATCTTTGCTGCTGCCAAAAATATCAGCTGGCTTTCCCTCTTCATGGGGCTTGGTGCTCTGGTGCTGATCCGCACATTTAAAAAGCTGGCGCCGAAATTCCCCATGGCTATCGTTATTATGGCTCTGGGTGTTCTTTCCACCGTTGTTTTCATGTGAACGAAAAAGGCGTAGTCTCCTGCAGTCTGTAGAACGTGGACTTCCCTCCCTGGTGATCCCGGATTTCGGAAATGTTGATCTGACCCAGGCGGCAGGCCGCGGTCTTATGGTTGCTGTTGTCATTATGGCAGAAACTCTTCTTGCAGAGAATACCTTTGCGTTCCGCAATGATTATAAGCTGAACGACCGTCAGGAAATCCTGGCCTGTGCCGCCGGAAATATTGCTGCCGCCGCAGTAGGCTGCTGCCCAGTAAACGGCAGTATCTCCCGCACCTCCCTCAATGAACAGTACGGTGGAAAATCTCAGGCGGTTTCCATCACTGCCGGGATCACCATGGCTCTGATCCTTCTTTTCGGCACCGGTTTTATCGGATATCTTCCAGTTCCTGTACTGACAGCCATTGTGATCTCTGCTCTGATGGATGTGGTGGAAACCCATCTGGCTGTACGTCTTTTCAAAGTAAGCCGTACAGAATTCTACATCTTCATGCTGCCGGTTTCAGTGTGCTCTGTCTTGGAACCATTTATGGGGTTATCATTGGTATCCTGCTCTCTTTCGTAGCTGTGATCCTGAAGGCCACCAACCCGCCGCGCTCCTTCCGTGGTATGATCCCTGGAAGAGATGCTTATTTTGATCTGTCCAAAAACCGTTTTCGCCTACCCTATTAAGGGCGTTGTGATCTACCGTTTCAGTGAAAACCTGTTTTTTGCAAATATAAAGATTTTTCAGGAAGATATTGAGAACAGCATCCGAAAAGACACCAGGGTAGTGATCGTAGATGCCAGTGCTATCAACAGCATTGATGTCACAGCAGCAGACCGTCTGGATGCCATCTCCGCAAGCCTGAAAAAACGTGGGATCCGTTTTTACCTCACAGAGCATTCCACCCAGATCAATGACCAGCTGCGTCAGTTCGGCATCGGTCATATGATCAAGGACGGTATGGTCCGCCGTACCATTCTTGCTGCTCTGCATGACGCAGGGATCGAAGCCCCTTATGAACTGGATGTTCCAAAGGAAGACGAGACAAAGCTTCTGCGCCGCAGTATCGCTTTTCTTCCGGCAGAGGAAGAAAATACCCTGGAAGAGTTCGCCTGGGCTTTTGGTGATGATGCAGTAAAAGAGATCGAAGAATCTGTCCATCACATTATTGAACAGCTGCATCAGATCCGGATATCCAACGTCTCTCCGAAGAAGGTCTGGAAGAGCTTCTGGATAACTGGCATGGGCTGGGTGTTCTGGATGAGGATGAACTGCTTCGAAGAATTGAATTACATATGGATGAGCTGCCTGAGGAATTAACTTCCGACCGGAAACTGATCCTTCATCTTCTGGAAAAGCGCCGTGGCAAGCTGAAAGAAAAAATCCTTGCCGAGCATCCGGAAGTCCTAGAACGGCTGGAACAGCGCCGGAAAAAGCTGGAAGAACGGCTGGAAAAGCAGAATCCGGAAGCTGTTCAGAAATGGAAGCACTGGAAGGAAGAGCATCTCAAAGACTGATTTCTGCACACATCCCCTTTCCAGGTCCATGATCAGATTGCAGAGTTTCCTGCATATTTCTCACAGATATTGATAAAATCCTGCATCACGGCAGAAGGCCTGCGATCCTTTTTCCAGGCAAGAAGGATCCTGGTCTTCAGCTTCTCTTCTTCAATGATGCGGATCGGAAGATCTGTACAGAGATCTTCATGGATCTTGGAAAAACGGCGGTTGCAAGACCTTCCTGCACCCAGAGCATGGCGTCTCTGGATCATCGCAGACACAGAAAATATCTGGCTGGAGATTTTTTTCTCCAAAGGCTTTCATCAGAAATTCTTCGTACCGCCGGTAAATAATGAGAGGGCATCCGGTCAGCTCTTTAAGGCTGATGCCCTCTTTTTTTGTCTCATTTTCCGGGATCTCCGGAGGAAGGACCGCGATCATGGGTTCCTCATCCAGTTCCAGATAATTTAAACCTTCCAGCTTGATAGGTGTACGCACTACCGAAACATCAATGATCCCATCCATCAGATAATTCAGAAGTGTAAAGGTGATCGCATCCCTTACCTCAAAGTTTACATCACAATTTCCCTGGAAAATCTGGAAATATAAGGCATAATGGTGGTCACTGTGGTTGGCGTGATCCCGATACGTAAAACCTGTTTTTTCCCTGCTTTGGATACTTCCAGTTCTGTGGAACGAACGTAGCTCAAAATGTTCTCTGTCCTGTCATAAAGAAGCTTTCCTGCTTCTGTCAGTGTCACGCCTGCCCTGGTCCGCTCAAAAAGCTTCACCTTCAGCTCTGCTTCCAGCTGCTTGATCTGATAGCTTAGCGGCGGCTGGGACATGTTCAGTCTCCTTGCGGCTTCATTGATGCTTCCTGTTGCTGCGATCTCATGAAAATATTCCAGCTGTCTGATTTCCATATATAAATCCTTCTTTCTTTATCTGATATATAACACAGGCAAAATCCATCTACTGCTTATTGCTTTTCGCTGTCCCACAGAGTACTTTCTTAATTCAGTTAAGAAATACTATATCTGCAATACTTTGTAAATACTATGAATATCTTTCCCACGCAATTATCCGAAAAACCATACTTCTATCATCCCACAGATTTCCGCCCCAGGCAATAGCAAAATTATATTATCATACATTAAAAACAATATTATACGTATTATCTCCATAGGAGTATAATAACAGAGGTTTATTATAGAAAAATAAGGAAACGGAGGAAGAAAAAGAAATGCGAACACTTGCAAAATATCTTCAAAACTACAAAAAAGAAAGCGTTCTGGCTCCTTTTTTCAAGTTTCTGGAAGTTGTATTTGATCTGCTGGTGCCTGTCGTCATCGCCCAGATCATCGATGTGGGAATTGCAAATAATGACCACGGCTATATCGTTCAGAAGTTTTTTATCCTGATACTGATGGCTGCTGCAGGACTTGCAGTCAGCATTACTGCACAGTTTTTTGCTGCAAAAGCCAGCGTAGCTTTGCCACAGAAGTGCGTCAGGCTGTATTTGACCATATCCAGAAGCTTTCCTATACGGAGCTGGACACCCTTGGCACTGACACGCTGATCACCCGTCTTACAGACGATGTCAATCAGGTACAGAACGGAGTAAACATGGGACTCCGTCTTCTTCTTCGAAGCCCATTTATTGTTCTAGGCTCTATGGTAATGGCTTTTACCATCAATGTGCGCTGTGCACTGATCTTCGCAGTTGCCATTCCGGTACTGTTCCTGGTTGTCTTTGTGATCATGTTTTTAAGTATCCCGCTTTTCAAAAAAGTACAGGGACGTCTGGATTCCGTCACCCGTCTTACCAGAGAAAACCTGACCGGTGTCCGTGTGATCCGTGCATTTTGCCGTGAAGCTGATGCCGTTGCGGAGTTTGACGAAAGCAATCTTGCACTTACCAGACTGAACGAATTTGTCGGAAAAATCTCTGCACTTTTAAATCCTGCAACTTATGTACTGATCAATATCGCAACAGTAATCCTGATCCAGACTGCAGGTGTACAGGTAAACCTCGGAAACATGCAGCAGGGTGAAATAGTTGCTCTTTACAACTATATGGCACAGATGATCGTAGAACTGATCAAGCTTGCGTCCCTGATCATCACCCTGAACAAATCCATGGCCTGTGCGGATCGCGTTGCCGGAATCCTGAAGGTCGATTCCACCATGACTTACCCGGACAAAGCTTCCTTACCGACTTTGGAAAGCAGTGACTATGCAGTTGCTTTTGACCATGTGAGTTTCTCCTATGCAGGAACCGGCGCACCTACGCCTTCTGATATCACTTTTTCCGCAAAAAAAGGCTCTACGATCGGAATCATCGGCGGTACCGGAAGCGGTAAATCCACTCTTGTGGATCTGATCGCCCGTTTCTACGACGTAACCTCCGGAGTCATTACCCTCGACGGTCAGAATGTACAGACCTATTCCAGGCAGGAACTCAGGGAAAAAATCGGCGTAGTTCCTCAAAAAGCAGCACTTTTCCAGGGAACCATCCGCGATAACTTAAGCTGGGGACGGGAAGATGCCACGGACGAAGAAATGTGGGAAGCACTTACCACCGCTCAGGCTCGTGAAATCGTAGAGAAAAAGGACGGTCAGCTGGATTTCCGTCTGGAACAGAACGGCCGGAATCTTTCCGGTGGCCAGCGTCAGAGACTTACCATTGCCCGCGCCCTTGTGAAAAAACCAGAGATCCTGATCCTGGATGACAGTGCCAGCGCTCTTGACTTTGCCACAGATGCGGCACTTCGGAAATCCCTTCACCAGCTTGGTGGAAAAACAACCACCTTCCTGGTATCCCAGAGAGCAGCCAGCATCCGCCAGGCCGATCTGATCCTGGTACTGGACGATGGTCAGCTTGCCGGAAAAGGAACCCATCAGGAACTGATCTCTACCTGCGAAACCTACCGTGAGATCTTTTTTCTCACAGTTTCCCGGAAGAGCGTACCAAATATGAAAAAGCGACTGGAAAGGAGGTCCTGGCATGAGTAAAACAGATACAACCGCCAAAAGCAAAAACAGCATGGCAACCTTTTTCAAGGTACTACGTTTCATTGGAAAATACCGTTTTCTTCTCGTATTAAGTGTGATCCTGGCTGCAGTCACTGTAATTTTGCAGCTGTATGTTCCCGTACTTTTTGGTTATGCCATTGATGAGGTCGTTGCTGCCCACGAAGTTGATTTTACAAGAATGGGATTCTATCTTTCCCGTATTCTTATCATGATCGTATTTTCCGGCATTGCCACCTGGATCATGAGTGTCATCAACAACCGTATGACCTACCACACAGTACAGGATATCCGTGCAAGATCTATCCGCCATATCCAGAAGCTTCCTCTGTCCTACCTGGACGGACACAGCACCGGTGATATCATCAGCCGTGTCATCGCAGATACGGATATTCTTTCCGATGGTATGCTCCTTGGATTTACACAGCTGTTTTCCGGTATCATCACCATCATCGGAACCCTGCTCTTCATGTTCTCCAAAAATGTGTGGATCACTCTGATGATCATTGTCCTGACACCTGTAAGCTTTTTTGTGGCGAAATTCATCTCCTCCCATTCCTTCCAGATGTTCCGTGCGCAGAGTGATGCCCGTGGACGTCAGACTGCACTGATCGAGGAAATGATCGGAAATCAAAAAAGTGGTTCAGGCCTTTGGTTACGAAAATCGTTCTTCCGAACGTTTTGCTGCGATCAATGAAGAACTCCGTGATGCCAGCCAGAAGGCTGTTTTTTACAGCAGCCTCACCAACCCGTCCACACGATGTGTCAACAACATCATTTACGCAGGTGTAGCTCTTGCAGGTGCCTTTCTGATCCCGGGCGGTCATCTGACTGTCGGTGGACTTTCCGTACTGCTGGCTTATGCAAACCAGTATATGAAGCCCTTCAACGATATCAGCTCCGTGATCACAGAGCTTCAGAACGCTCTGGCCTGCGCTACCAGGATCTTTGATCTTCTGGAGGAAGAGCCGGAAAGCCCGGATCCATCCGGAACTCTTGTCGATGTAAAAGGTGCAGTGGATATCCGGAATGTTTCCTTCCGCTACGAAGCGGACAAACCTCTCATTAAAAACTTTAATCTTCATACAGAACCAGGCAGACGTATTGCATCGTAGGCCCTACCGGTTGTGGCAAGACAACTTTTATCAACTTGCTGATGCGGTTCTATGACGTCACCGGTGGAAGTATTTCCGTGGACGGAACCCCCATCACCGATGTTTCCAGACATGCCCTCCGCGGAAGCTATGGCATGGTTCTCCAGGATACCTGGATCAAGCATGGAACTGTCCGTGACAACATCTGTATCGGAAAGCCGGATTCTTCTGATGAGGACGTGATCCAGGCAGCTAAAATGTCCCACAGCTGGGAATTTATCCGCCGTCTTCCAAATGGCCTGGATACCATTCTTTATGAAGACAGCTTAAGTCAAGGACAAAAGCAGCTTCTCTGCATCACCCGTGTCATGCTGTGTCTGCCACCGATGCTGATCCTTGACGAGGCAACCTCCAGTATTGATACCCGAACAGAAATGCTGATCCAGGAGGCCTTTGACCGGATGATGCAGGGACGAACAAGCTTTATCGTTGCACACCGTCTTTCTACCATCCGCAATGCAGATGAGATTCTTGTCATGAAAGACGGAAGCATCATCGAACAGGGAAGCCATGAAGAGCTTATGGCAAAAGGCGGATTCTATCAGAATCTTTATAACAGCCAGTTTGTGAAGGTTTCTGAGTAATATAAGCTGATTTTAACCGAATCAGGCAACTGGCTAAATGCGGATCGCAAATATCCGCCTGACTTAAAATTCTCCGGAACACAGATTTTCTGTACGGAGAATTTTTTATACTGTATCAATGATATAAAAAAAATAAACATCTCCATATGATATCTATTTTGATATCCAGGATGATGTCTATTTTTATAAAACTATATTCAGCTCTTTTTATATTTTGTCCGAAGAAGCCATTTCTGATCGATCACTTTCAGCTCTTCTCCAAAACGGATGTGAAGCCTTACAGAACCCGGAAGCTGCTCTACATGCTCAATATTTCCGGTTCCGAATTTCGGATGACTGACATCCTCTCCGATCTCATAGCGTACAATACTGTTCTGAGTATTCCTGTGCTGCTGCTCTCTTCTGTAAGTATCCCGCACCGTTACAGTACGGTCATGGATCGGGCTTCGAAGTTTTTTCTCATAGTTGTGTTTCATCAGAGCTTCCCCTGCCTTATAATATGGCGTTGGTGCCGCACCAGTCAGGGAACAGCAGTATTTCCAGGCGCTTCCGTGGGTTCCGTGCTGCCACTGATACTCTGAGGGAATGTGAAAATTATATTGCATATAGTGGGCATATTCATGTTTGTAAAGATCCAGTCGGTCTTCTTTTTTCAGAGGATTTTTTACCGCATAGCCGATAAACAGCAGAGAAAAATGGAAATGCTCTTTTTCGTGGCAGCTGCCTCTTGTATAAGATCCCAGCAGATCCGGCTCCATGCCAAAAGTTATAGGGATCTTTGCTCCGTTAAGATGAAATTTTTTATCGAATTCTGCATAGAGACTTCGGATCTGAGCTGTAAGTATTGGAATTTCTTTCTGCAGGGCCTGTGAAAGTGTCTGATCGATCATTGTATCTGCAACTCCTTATCGTCACCTTTTGCAAATTTATAAAATGAACAATCGCTACTATATCATTTTCGGAAAAAATGTAAACACCTGAAAAAAATTACTGTTCCAGTTCTTTCCTCACATCCGGGAACATTTCCACACAACGTTTCAGGATTCCCTGCATGTACGCAATGGCAATTCCGTAATTGGTGATAGGAATCTCCTGATCCAATGCACATTTCTGACGGTAACGCATTTCTCTCTCATTAAGCATACATCCGCCACAATGCACGATCAGACTGTACTTCGTCACATCCTCCGGGAAATCTCTTCCGGAAGAATACTCAAATTCCAGCTCTTTCCCCGTATAATTACGGATCCAGCGTGGAAGCTTGACTGTTCCGATATCATCACACTGCCTGTGGTGGGTACATCCCTCTGAGATCAGGATCTTGTCACCGTCTTTCAGCCGGTCCAGTGCTGCTGCCCCAGCTGCCGCTGTCTTTAGATTTCCTTTAAATCTGGCAAACAGAATAGAGAATGAAGTAAGCCAGATGTCTTCTGGAGTTTCTTCACTGACTCTGGCAAAGACCTGGCTGTCTGTGATCACAAGCTTTGGTTTTTTCCCCAGGGTTTCCAGTGTATTGGAAAGCTCATCCTCTTTGATCACGATGGCTACTGCTCCGGTTTCCAGCACATCACGGATCGTCTGCTGCTGCGGAAGGATCAGACGCCTTTTGGTGCAGCTTTATCTATGGGAACTACAAGAATCGCAAAATCTGATGGTTCAAGGAGATCCCCTACCAGACGCAATTTCAGTTCATCCGTTACTGCCAGCGAAGCGATCTTTTCTTTCAATTCGTAGATATTCTGACCGGTGGCGGCGCTGGCATAAATAGATTGCTCTGTGTTCTGGTTTTCATGATCCTGTTTCTGGCTGACACTGCTCTCTTTGACCGCACCCGCATGGTATTCTGGTTTAAGTTATTATCTGAAGAAAGCCGGTTCCCATCTTTTGTTTTCAGCAGATCTGCCTTGTTATAAACAACCAGATATGGAATCTCCTTTTCTTTAAAAATATGGATCAATTCTTCATCCACACTGGTTTTTCCCACAGTGGCATCTACTACAAGAACTGCTACATCCACTCTGTTCAGCACCTGTTTCGCCTTGCGGACGCGAAGTTCTCCAAGATGTCCTTCATCATCAATACCTGGTGTATCTATGATTACCACCGGGCCCATAGGAAGTAGTTCCATGGCCTTACTTACCGGATCTGTAGTAGTTCCCTTTACATCGGATACCACAGCCAGCTCCTGGCCTGTCACCTTATTTACGATACTGGATTTTCCTGCATTTCTTCTGCCAAAAAAACCGATATGTACACGGTCTGCTGACGGTGTTTCATTCATTCCCATAATTTATCCTCTTTTCTTTCAGCATCAGACAGGTCCTCATCCATTCCTGTTCCTATCAACCTGCTTCTTTTTGATTTTTCAAAAGCCGGACATTCCTTCCACTCTTATATCATAGTGTAGTATCTCTTTCAGCATTTCTTTTATCCAACTGTGTGGGACGTGTCATATTGAAATCATAAAGTCGATCCAGCTTTTGATCTGATCCTGGATGATCTCATCATCATTAGGAAGATATAGCTCTCCTGTATGCATTTTTTCTCATTGAGCGCATGTCAGCACCTCCTTTTTTTGCGTTTTTACAAAAATGATATTTTTTATGTTATCATATCCTATATTCACCTACAAGCATGAATTTTCTGAATAATCCGAGGCTTTTTCGTGAATCTGTTATATTTATATATAATCTGCAGATTTATCTTCTGTCAACAGATTTCTGTATTTTTGCTATTCACAAAAATCTTCCACCCTGTCGGATCACTTTATTTTTC
>ENA-OQIM01000551-OQIM01000551.1-human-gut-metagenome-genome-assembly--contig:-NODE-551-length-13986-cov-6.995454_pt1 | contig 13986 bp, 19 predicted proteins | sample MGYA00242579_ERZ504744 | MGnify/ENA primary metagenome ERZ504744 (study PRJEB26092, sample SAMD00036441) | human gut metagenome | host: Homo sapiens | study: EMG produced TPA metagenomics assembly of...
CCTTATCGGAGCTAAGAAGGATGAGATATATTTCACAGGCGGCGGCAGCGAGTCCGACAACTGGGCATTAAAGGCCACAGCAGAGGCATATGCCGCAAAAGGAAAGCACATCATACATCAGCATCGAGCATCATGCAATTCTTCACACAGCACAGTGGCTTGAGAAGCATGGCTTTGAGGTGACATATGTGGGTGTTGATGAGGACGGAAAAATCAAGCTTGATGAGCTTAAGGCAGCCATCAGACCTGACACAATCCTTATCTCAGTTATGGCGGCAAACAACGAGATTGGAACTATCCAGCCGCTTAAGGAGATCGGAGAGATAGCAAAGGAGCATGGCATTTTGTTCCACACAGATGCGGTTCAGGCATTCGGACATATTCCGATTAATGTAGATGATATGCATATCGACATGCTCAGCGCCAGCGGTCACAAGCTCAACGGACCAAAGGGCATCGGTGTGATGTATATCAGAAAGGGCGTAAAAATCCGCTCATTTATCCACGGCGGAGCACAGGAGCGCCAGAGACGTGCGGGAACACACAATGTGCCGGGTATCGTAGGACTTGGCAAGGCAGTAGAGCTTGCAAAGGCCAACATGGCAGAGCGCAGCGAATATGAGACAAAGCTCAGAGACCACCTCATCGAGAGAGTGACAAGTGAGATTCCATATACACGCTTAAATGGACACAGAACAGACAGACTGCCAAACAATGCAAACTTCTGCTTCAGATTCATCGAGGGAGAGTCAATGCTTATCCTGCTTGATCAGGCAGGCATATGCGGTAGCTCAGGTTCAGCCTGCACATCAGGCTCACTCGACCCATCACATGTGCTCCTTGCAATAGGACTGCCACATGAGATAGCACACGGCTCACTGCGTCTTACATTATCAGAGAAGACCACTCTTGAGGATATCGACTATACAGTGGACAAGTTAAAGGAAATCATAGCAAGGCTCAGAAGCATGTCACCGTTATACGAGGATTTCGTAAAGAAAAACGGCAAATCTGAGGCATAATAAATGATCAGGTCAAAAATTATAGTGACTATCACAACATTAATATATACATGAAAATTAGGAGGAACTAAGGACATGGCATACAGTGAAAAGGTAATGGACCATTTTAACCATCCAAGAAACGTAGGAGAGATGGAGAATCCAAGTGGTGTCGGCACAGTAGGAAACGCAAAGTGCGGAGACATCATGAGAATGTATCTGGATATAGATGACAATGGCATTATTCAGGAGGCCAAATTCAAGACCTTCGGATGTGGCGCAGCAGTTGCAACAAGCAGCATGGCAACAGAGCTCGTAAAGGGCAAGACAATCCAGGAGGCGCTTGAGGTTACAAACAAGGCAGTTATGGAGGCACTTGACGGACTTCCACCTGTAAAGGTACACTGCTCACTTCTCGCAGAGGAGGCAATCCATGCAGCACTCTGGGATTACGCAGAGAAAAACGGCATCAAGATCGAGGGACTTGAGAAGCCTGTAAATGATATCAGCGAGAAGGAAGAGGCGCCTGAGGAAGACTATTAATGAAAAAGAAGGTTGTAGTAGGAATGTCGGGCGGAGTGGATTCGTCAGTAGCGGCATATTTATTAAAGGAACAGGGATACGATGTCATCGGAGTCACAATGCAGATATGGCAGGACGAGGATGTATTTAAACAGTCACAGGAGGGCGGCTGCTGTGGCTATCCGCAGTGGAGGACGCCAGACGAGTGGCGGCAGTGCTTGATATTCCGTATTATGTGATGAACTTCAAGGCTGATTTCAAGAAATACGTTATAGACTATTTCGTGTCCGAATATGAGCGTGCATACACGCCAAATCCGTGTATCGCCTGCAACCGTTATGTGAAATGGGAGTCGCTGCTTCACCGCTCGCTCGAGATAGGAGCAGACTATATAGCAACAGGCCATTATGCCCGCATAGCACAGCTTCCAAACGGCAGATACACCATAGCCAACTCAGTCACAGCGGAAAAGGACCAGACATATGCGCTTTACAATCTGACACAGGAGCAGCTTCGTCGCACGCTGATGCCTGTGGGAGAGTATGAAAAGCCACAAATCCGCCGTATCGCAGAGGAAGCCGGTCTGCCTGTGGCGCACAAGAGCGATAGCCAGGACATATGCTTCGTGCCGGATCACGACTATGCCTCATTCATCGAGAATGAGACAGGCAAAACCTATGAGCCGGGAAATTTCGTGGATGAATCGGGAAATATTCTCGGCCGTCATAAGGCCTCATCCACTATACTATCGGACAGCGCAAGGGGCTTGGAATTACAGCCGCAACACCTTTATTCGTGAAGGAGCTGCGTCCGGCAACAAATGAGGTCGTAATCAGCACAAATGAGTCACTTTTCTCAGACACCTGTTATATCAGCGATATAAACTATATGGCACAGGAGCACATCACACCGGACACCCGCAGTATAGGAAAGGTACGCTACTCTCACAGGGGAGCTGACTGTACACTCACACCTATGGAAAACGGCATGATAAAATGCGTATTTGACGAGCCGCAGCGCGCCATGACACCGGGGCAGGCAGCGGTATTTTATCAGGATGGGCATGTACTGTGCGGTGGAACAATTGAAAAGATGATGGTAAATTAGCAGGACTTTTGAATAGTCGCGAATATATTATAATAATAGAGCAGACAGCATAACTAAAATGCCGTCTGCTCTATTAAGTTATTGATTTTAGTATAGAAAGCGTGGATGGAGTTAATCATATCATATATTTGAAGGATGGGGAAATATGTCATATGTTTGTCAGACTCGGGAAGAAAAACTGGTGAATTTAATGGGGAGATTTACCAATATGATTTTAGACCATTTGGAATCATGAGCTTAATGTGTTATTACAAATAAATATTAAAATGAAACAACGTATACTCTTCTTAATCTGTTATTTTTAACGAGATTAAGAAGAGTATATTTGCGTTTTGACTTGTTTTTTGTCCAAAATACCGTTATACTTTACTTAAAGTGCATAAAAAACAGAGATTAAGAAGAGTATAGCAATATAATATATTTTGGGTGGAGGTGCAGGATGCTTGTAGGTAGAGAAAAAGAATTACATTTATTGCATGATATACAAAATGATGATAGCTCGCATTTTGTGGCAGTATACGGGCGAAGGAGAGTGGGAAAGACCTTTCTGATACGTGAGGCCTTTGGCTATAGATTTGCATTTCAGCATGCCGGTCTGTCAGAGGGAGGAATGAAGGAACAGATATATGCGTTTACGTCATCTCTCAAAGATGCAGGGTGTGATGTGAAAAAGCAGCCCAAAAACTGGCTTGAGGCATTTGAAGCATTAAAGGATGTCATAAGATTGTCGAGTGAAAAGAAGAAAATAATATTTATTGATGAGCTGTCGTGGATGGACACTCAAAAGAGTGATCTTATGGTTGCTTTGGATAATTTCTGGAATGGATTTGCTTCTGCAAGGAAAGATATAGTCCTTATAGTGTGCGCGTCAGCCACATCATGGATGCTCTCAAAGGTCGTACACAACAAAGGCGGATTGTATAACAGATTGACAGAACAGATACATCTGCGCACATTCTGCCTCAGGGAGTGTGAAGCGTATGTAAAAGCTGCCGGGCTGGCATTAAACAGAAATCAGATATTGCAGTATTATATGATTTTTGGCGGAGTACCTTACTATTGGGGATTTTTGAAAAAGGGATTAAGCCTTTCGCAGAATATTGATAGTATATTGTTTGAAAAGGATGCGCCTCTGCGCGATGAATTTAAGTATTTATATGCTTCTGTATTCAAAAAACCGGAGAACTATGTAAAAATAATAGAAGCTCTTGGGACTAAAAAGGTTGGAATGACAAGGGAAGAAATCATTACAGCGACCAAAATACCTAATTCGGGAGATCTGACAACGAAGCTCGAAGGGCTTGAAAGCTGTGGATTTATTCGCAAGTACAATGCATTTGGGATGAAAAAGAAAAATGCGATATACCAGTTGATGGATTGCTTTACATTGTTTTATTTCAAATTTTTGAAATCAGAACCGACAGATGAGCATTTTTGGACGAACCAGATTAATACGCCCGCAGTGAATACGTGGCTGGGGCTGGCGTTTGAAAGAGTGTGCATGGAGCATGTGGATCAGATTAAGTTTAAATTGGGTATTTCTGGCGTGCTGACAGAGGTAAATTCGTGGTACTGCAAATCAGATCCTGATAATGGCATTTTCGGCTCACAGATTGATATGCTGATTGCCAGAAAAGATCAGGTGATTAATTTGTGCGAGATGAAATATTCGCAGTCAGAATATACCGTAACGGAGAAGTTGACAGGAGCATTAGAAATAAAATAAGTGATCTTAGAGTGGTTTCCGGTACAAAGTATGCGATATACCCAACACTTATTACAACCTATGGTGTGGTGGAAAACTCGTATTCGCAGGAGATGCAGTCGGTTGTTACGATGGATGATCTGTTTGCCTGAGATAAAATATTAAAAACCCCATAAATTCCTGTTGACAGATAGGGATTCATGGGGTATATTTATATCAACAATTAATTCATACAAATACAGTATGAATATAGGAGATTAAAACAAAGCATTAACATTACAATGACATCAAGGAGGACACAAACATGTCAAACATTTATCAGGGAACATTAGGACTTATTGGAAATACACCGCTTGTAGAGCTTACACACGTAGAGAAGGCATACGGACTTGAGGCAAGACTTCTTGCAAAGCTTGAGTACTTCAACCCGGCAGGATCAGTAAAGGATAGAATCGCAAAAGAGATGATCGAGCAGGCAGAGAGAGACGGAAAGCTCAAGCCGGGCTCAACAATTATCGAGCCGACATCAGGAAATACAGGAATCGGACTTGCAGCAATCGCAGCAGCAAAGGGATATAAGATTATCATCGTTCTTCCTGAGACAATGTCCATCGAGAGAAGAAACATCATCAAGGCATATGGCGCAGAGCTCGTGCTTTCAGACGGTACAAAGGGTATGAAGGGCGCTATCGCCAAGGCAGAGGAGCTTCATGAGCAGATTCCTGACAGCTTCATTCCGGAGCAGTTTGAGAACCCTGCAAACCCGGAGGCACACAGAAAGACAACAGGTCCTGAGATCTGGAACGATACAGACGGACAGGTAGACGCATTCGTAGCCGGAGTCGGAACAGGCGGAACAATCACAGGAACAGGTGAGTACTTAAAGAGCAAGAATCCTGATGTAAAGATTATCGCAGTGGAGCCTGAGACATCAGCAGTGCTTTCAACAGGAAAAGCCGGAGCACACAAGATTCAGGGAATCGGAGCAGGCTTCGTACCAAACACATTAAATACAGAGGTATATGATGAGATTATCCCTGTATCAAATGAGGCATCATTTGAGTATGGAAAGATTATCGCAAAAGAGGAGGGCGTACTTGTAGGTATTTCTTCAGGAGCAGCTCTCTATGCAGCAATCGAGGTAGCCAAGAGACCGGAGTTCAAGGGCAAGACAGTAGTAGCACTTCTTCCTGACAGCGGAGACAGATACTACTCAACAGATCTTTTTAAGGACTAATATATTATCCATTTTAGGCATTTTTATCAAGATATAGCTAATATATTAGCTGTAAATATTTTTGGCTATAAAAAAAGGAACCCGCGGTTCAATGTCATTAAGTTAAGAATTTTGACATAATTATAAAACACATCATATTTGCAATTGTTTGATAAATATGATGTGTTTTTTTCTTTTGTCTATTTTGCAGCACAACAAAAAGACAGATTGTTTATCTGTCAAAAAAACTTATAATTATCTATGATTAAGCCACTCTATATAGAAAGCTTACAGATGCCTGTAATGGATTGGCTTACTGCGACAAAAACAATCCGGTCACTGAAACATCCAGAGCAAAGCCTGTAAAAATCGAAAATGTAAAGAAAATTTTGTGCGATTATTCGGTATAGCGATTAGGATTTCTCGAATCCGTAAACCCATTTTCCACGTAAGAACAGATACAGAAAAATCACGGAGCTGATACCCCAAGTCAATGGGTATGCCCAGAAAATCACTCGTATATCCGGGAGAATACGGACTGCCACAGTAATGTAGCTTACGCGAAACAAACACCAGTCACAGAGCATAACGATCATCGGAACGGATGCGTTACCTGATCCACGAAGTATTGCTGCGATGCAATGAGAAAACGCCAGCAGACAATAAAATAACGCAATTGTTCTGGACTGCATGACTCCATAATGTACAACATCAGGATCTCTGTTAAACGCTGTGATCAGTACCGGTGCTGCCACATATATGATAATACCGATCAACTCTGCAATAGTAATCGAGCAGAAAACTCCAAATCTTGCTCCCTTTTTCGCCCGGTCATACTGTTTTGCACCCAGATTCTGACTGACAAAGGTTGTCAGAGCCATTGTAAAACAGGTCACCGGCAAAAAGGCGAATCCCTCTATCTTGGAGTAGGAACCACATCCTGCCATCGCCATTTTTCCAAATGCATTTATATTTGACTGTACAAAGACGTTCGCGATCGCGATCACTGAATTCTGAAAACCGGATGGTACACCATTCTGGATGATCTGCTTCAGCATAGAACTGTCAAAACGAATCTCTCGCAATTCCAGACGGTATTCTTCTTCCACACGCAGCAGATGAACCATACAGAGCAGTGCACTGACAAACTGTGAAATTGCGGTTGCAAGTGCTGCTGATCCGACTCCCATGTCAAGACCTGCGATAAAGAAAATATCCAGAACGACATTGACACAGGAAGAAATAATCAGATATATCAGTGGATGGCGTCCATCACCGACCGACTGCAGAACTCCAACAAAGATATTGTACATGACAACACCCATAGACCCTGCAAAATATGTACGGAAATACACAATAGATTCCGGGAGCACGTCCGCAGGAGTTCCCATCAATACCAGGATCTTTGGTGCCAGAAGCATTCCCAAAACTGTCAGCACAGCACCGGCCACAAGTCCAAATGCAACCGTTGTATGGATTGCCTTTTGCAGGCAGTCTCTTTTTTTGGCTCCGTAATATCGTGCAATAACAACACCTGCACCCATGGCAATGCCGTTAATAAAACCTACCATCAGAAAAATCAGATTTCCAGATGAACTGACTGCCGCCAGTGCATTACTTCCTAGAAAATTTCCTACGATCAGGGAATCAGCAGTATTATACAATTGCTGGAACAGATTTCCCAGAAACAATGGAATTGCAAAAAAATGATCTTTTGGGAGATACTTCCCTCTGTCATTCTCAGACTCTTTTTCATAGTTAAAATTACTCTTCCCTTTCCTGTGTTCTTTGAATCAATAGAGATGAGGGACTGCTCTTCGTGATAGTTGCCTCTCTACCTTATTATTTGTACCATACCATGCATATGTTGCTGATGTCAATGTAAAGACTGCTTGTAGAGCTGGAATTTCCATGCACATCTGTGGTATATGTAAAATTTCGGAAATAGAAACATTTTTTGATTGCTTTTTTCAGTCTTAAAACCATTCCAGAAAGCATATTGAATTACTTTTTTTGAGCCTAATTCGAAAAATGACGTATCTTCAGATGAATACCCCTCTCATCAGCAATCTGCTGACAAGTCTTTATATCCTCCTCGGGGAGCACATCCACGATAGAAAGCTGTGTATGCTTGATCATGCGGTTGCATTCCTCAGCAAAATCCAGCATAGCTTCGTAGGCATTGTCAAAGGTTGGTCTTGTGACCTTATTGTATTCCTCGGCATTTGCAGCATTCAAGCTGATGGAAACCGAATCAATATACTCAGCAAGCTCCGGAACGATATCCCTTCCGTGATAGAGATTACCTAGTCCGTTAGTGTTTACGCGGATAGGAAGCTTATACTGTTCCTTCACATATTTAGCTGTTTTCTCAAGGATATCCAGCGCGCAGGTTGGCTCACCATAGCCGCAGAAGACGAATTCCTCATAGCCTGTAAATCAAATGCATTGATTGCAGCTATTATCTCATCATATGTTGGGTCCACCGTATGCCACAGTGATGTCGCATCGCCTATAGCGTCCTTCTGAGAGCGTATACAGAATGTACAAGCGCAGTCGCATTTATTTGTGATATTTGCATAAACTTCGTTTTTGTATGTATAGATTATATCAGCCATTATTTAGTCTCCTCCAATGTGAAAAATCTTCTCTTGAATCCGATTTTATCGAGCACCAGTCCAAGAATAACAAATATTATAGCACTTCCGCCGCTTTGTATACAGCTTCCCGGAACAGAAACCGGAATTATTGCGATGAGACCGGTGAAGGCCTGTTTTGTGAAACCGTATGTGATAAATGCCTCTGCAATAGCATAGCCGGTTGCGGAAATGGCGAAAGCTATGATTGTCGATACTACATTTCTCACGGTCATAATTTTATCTGATTTGCTGGTAAACGGAATGGATATGAGTGCTTGATGATGATTGTTGCAGGCGCCCAGATAGGTGCGGTCAGCAAATCTGCCATGCCACCGCCGATAGCTGCGGCTGTCATTGCGTACGGCCATGGAAGGAGGCACGCTGCGATATAGATAAGGCTGTCGCCAAAATGAATATATCCGCCATTCTGTCCAACCGGAATGTGGCATATATATGCTGTGAAAATAGTAATCATGGCTGCATGAGGGCAGTAAATGTGAGTTTTTTAACCTGTGAGTTCATAAAATAGGTTCTCCTTTGTGTTGTGTTAAGCCTGACTTAAGAGCTCAATTGATAATCCGATAAATTTTCTGCAAAGGGTGATAAGAATCACATAAACATCACATCAGCTCCCGTAAAAACTTCTCGAAATTCACTCCGTCATTTGGTACGGTGTCATCATTCATGGTATCTGCGATGCTGTCATACAGGAATTTTCCGGCGCGCTCTGCGGCCTCCTCTGTGGAAAATCCGTTCAGCCTGCTTCCGCATATAACAGATGCAAACAGATCGCCTGTGCCGGAAAAGCTCACGTCGAAAAAGTGTGATTTGTGGGTTGTAGTACCGTTTGCGGTAGTCACGAGATTGTAGATAAAGGGCGACTTATCATCTGCATTTGATACCGGTGATGATTACATCCTGATTTTTGCCGGACAGGTCTCGCAGCTTCTCACTTATCTCTGCTGCAAGTGGCAGGAGCACATCCTTTCTCGTGTTGCTGTATACCTTTTCGATATCATAGTCTGCCAAAAGGCATGCCTCGGTCAGGTTTGGTGTGATGACATCGGCCTTTCTGGAAAGCGCCTTCATGCCATCCAAAAGAGCGGCAGAGTATATGCCGTAGGTTCTGCCGTCATCGCCCATCACAGGGTCCACGAGCAGCATTGTGTTTTCCTCATAAAATACATCCAAAAAATCCATAAAAAGCTCAATCTGCTTTGAGCCTGTCATGAAACCGCTGTAAATGCCGTCAAAATGGGCATTATTTTTCTGCCAGTTGTCGATGTAATCCTTAATCATGGCTGTCAGGTCTGTGCATTTATGATATTCGTATCCTGTCTGGTTTGTCAGCACTGCTGATGCCATGGGACAGCACTGTACGCCCTGCGCTGACAGTACCGGAATTGCGGCGGTCAGAGAGCACTTTCCAAAGCCGGACAAATCGTTAAAAACGGCTGCTTTCTTCATATATCCTCCAAATGTTTTAATTACTTAATCTTCTATGTTTATCTGCGGTTGTACACTTGTGGTGTGGCAGTCACCTGTGGCATACGCTTGATTTATGACGTGCCGTGCGGCATTTACTCCCACTAGGCTAAGGAATTATGAAAGAGTATGTCACAGGTGACTGCCGAACCACAAATGTACAGCCGATGACAAAAGTATACATGCGTCTGACCATATTTCTATGACCAGAAAGATAAAAAAATAAATGCCAGATAAAATGTTTTTGAAAAAGAACGCTGTCTGTGATATTATAGATGTGTATGTAAATACGGAGGTAAAAGCATGTTTCAAAAGAAACAGATTATATATAGTGAAACCCTTGGCGTATGCGTGGTTGACAACATAGTATCGCTTGCGGCATCTAAGAGAGAAAAACCGGTGCCGTACTATGTGCTCAAGCCTGTGTTTGAGGACAAGGTGTCATATATACCGGTAGAGCATCACCGGGTGGTACTGCGTGATATGTTCACCAGAGAAGAAGCTCTAAAGCTTAAGGAAACTGAGCAGTATGAGAAGGATAAGCACCTTAGGCAGGCAGTTGACTATGTACTGGACAAGGTGGAGTCAGATTACGGGAATGCGTAGCATGTAGTAATCTGATTAATCATAAATGAGGGGCAAAATACTTTTTGACACTCATATCATAAAATTACAATAAGGAGGACAGGATTACATGGGACAGCAGCATGCAATACACAAATTTGTGCTGGGAACCAAGGACTTCGATGATAAGCAGTCAGAGTTCATGTACGATAAAGGCTGGTACAGCATCACGGATATAGTAGGTGAGGAGAAAAATATCATCTACAAGTCAAGAAATGCCCAGGAGGCATATCTTAAGTGGAATATCTATATCGGCAGGAAAAAGGAACGCCTCACATCTGAGGAGAGGAAGAGGCAGCGTGAAGAACGCTATGAGAAAAAGAGAGAACAAAACAGAGAGCACCACAGGATATAGGAGGGCATTATGGGCATTTTCAACATAGACAACAAATTTTTCAGAGCATTAAACAAACTGGTAGATATGGTTATTTTGAGCTTTTGCTGGATCATATCATGCATACCTGTTTTTACAATAGGAGCGGCATCTACAGCACTTTACGATACATCGCGCCGTGTCATCCATCACGATGAGGGCTATGTGTGGAGAGGCTACTGGCATGCGTTTAAGGTAAATTTCAAGCAGGCCACCAAGGCATGGCTGGTACAGCTTATAATACTTATCGTGCTTTTGGGAGATATTTATATTACGTGGTCAGGTCTTAAGACAGGCAATAAGTGGGGAGCCTTCTCTATCGTGTTCATCATAATGGCACTTATCGCCGCAGCCTGGGCCATATACACATCAGCGTATATTTCACGATTTGAGCAGGTCACAAAGATAACCCTTAAGAATACAATACTCATTCTTATCGCCAACCTGCCGTGGACATTACTGGTCATAGTGATACTTGTGGTATCACTTATACTTGTATGGATTCTTATTCCACTCATTTTCATACTTCCTGTCGGCGCAGCACTCACCTATGAGTTTATTTTTGAGCGTATTTTCAGAAAGCTCATGCCTGAGGAGGACAGGCTCCGCGAGGAGGAGAAGGATAAGGAGTACAGGGATTAGCATAATAAAAGACAATCATAATAATGCATAAGGAGGAAGCAGCAATGAAGAAAATTGGAATGCTTACCAGCGGAGGAGACTGCCAGGCACTTAACGCAGCCATGAGAGGCGTGGTAAAGGCGCTGGCACACAATATCGACGAGCTTGAGATTTACGGCTTTGAGAACGGGTACAAGGGACTCATATATGAGAACTACAGAATACTCACATCAAAGGATTTTTCGGGCATCCTGACAAAGGGTGGCACAATACTCGGCTCATCAAGACAGCCTTTTAAGCTTATGAGAGTGCCGGATGAGAACGGACTGGACAAGGTCGCAGCCATGAAAAATACATACAAGAAGCTTGGTCTTGACTGCCTTGTTATCCTGGGCGGAAACGGTACACAAAAGACAGCCAATCTTCTCAGGGAAGAGGGACTTAATGTCATTCATCTGCCAAAGACAATCGACAATGATATCTACGGCACAGATGTGACCTTTGGCTTCCAGAGCGCGATCAATATAGCTACAGATGCAATCGACTGCATCCACACCACAGCAGCATCCCACAACCGTGTATTCATCGTTGAGGTTATGGGCCACAAGGTAGGCTGGCTCACACTGTATGCAGGTGTTGCGGGCGGTGCGGACATCATTCTGCTTCCTGAGATACCATACGATATTGACAAGGTCGTAGATGCCATCCACAAGAGAACAAAGGAGGGCAAGGGCTTTACCATTCTTGCAGTAGCAGAGGGAGCCATCTCCAAGGAGGATGCAGCCCTTTCCAAAAAGGAATACAAGAAGAAGCTTGCAAAGAGCAAATACCCATCAGTATCATACGAGGTTGCAGACCGCATCAGCGAAAGACTCGGTCTTGAGGTCAGAGTGGCAGTTCCGGGACATACACAGCGAGGCGGCAGCCCATGCCCTTACGACAGAGTGCTTTGTACACGTCTTGGCTCAGCAGCAGCAAAGGCCATCATGATGAGGATTACGGCTGCATGATAGCATGGTAAACGGACAGACAAAGAAGGTTCCGCTTGCCGATGTAGCAGGAAAGCTTAAGACTGTAGATCCAAAGAGCCAGATGATCAAGGAAGCAAAGCGCACCGGTATCTGCTTCGGAGATTAAGTAGCAATATTAGATATAAGGAAGGTGAAAAGGCGTGTCTTATCAGGCCCTATACCGTAAGTTCCGTCCACAGGAGTTCGATGACGTAAAGGGACAGGAACACATTGTAACAACACTGAAAAATCAGATAAAAGCTGACAGAATAGGGCATGCCTATTTATTTTGCGGTACGAGAGGTACAGGAAAGACCACTGTGGCCAAGATATTTGCAAAGGCAGTCAACTGTGAGCACCCTGTAGACGGAAGCCCGTGTGGCGAATGTCCGTCGTGCAGGGCAATCACTGAGGGCTCATCCATGAATGTCATAGAGATAGATGCAGCGTCAAACAACGGCGTGGACAATATCAGACAGATTCGTGAGGAGGTCACATACCGCCCGACAGAGGGCAGGTACAAGGTCTATATCATAGACGAGGTTCATATGCTTTCGGCAGGAGCCTTCAATGCACTTTTAAAAACACTTGAAGAGCCGCCGAGCTACGTTATATTCATACTGGCGACCACCGAGGCGCACAAGATACCGATTACTATCCTGTCCAGATGCCAGCGCTATGATTTCCACAGGATTTCCATAGATACGATTGCATCCAGACTCAGCGATTGATGGAGCAGGAGCAGGTGGAGGTCGAGGAGCGTGCCATAAGGTACGTGGCCAAGGCAGGAGACGGCTCCATGAGGGATGCGTTAAGTCTCCTTGACCAGTGCATTGCTTTCCATCTGGGTGAGAAGCTCACCTATGAAAATGTGCTCGAGGTGCTTGGAGCGGTGGACACAGAGGTGTTTTCAAGGCTCTTAAGGCGCATACTCGACGAGGATGTGACAGGCGCCATCCGCATACTGGGCGAGCTCATAGATGAGGGCAGGGAGCTGTCGCAGCTTGTCAATGATTTCACGTGGTATATGAGGAATCTGTTGCTTTTGCAGAGCTCCGACGATATGGAGGAGGTGCTCGACATCTCCAAGGACAATCTTGAGGCGCTTAAGGAAGAGGCAGCGCTTGTAAAGCCTGAGACACTCATCAGGTATATCAGGGTATTTTCCGAGCTGTCAAGTCAGGTAAAGTTTGCATCGCAAAAGCGTATTATGGTCGAGATAGCCATAATAAAGCTGTGCAGGCCGCAGATGGAAAAGAGCTATGATTCGGTGCTTGACCGCATAAACAGCATAGAGAAAAAGCTTGAAAAGGGTATATCTGTAGCGGCACAGGCTGCGCAGACACAGGATATGCAGCAGGCCGCAGCAAGCGAGCCTATAGTGAAAAAGGAGCTTCCCAAAGCAATACCACAGGATATCTCAGAGCTCATGAAGCACTGGAAATCCATACTTTCGGAGATGGGAGCAACATCAAAGGTTTATCTGAACAAGGCTGTGACATCGCTTGGCAATTCCTCGGACCTGATTTTAATGTTTGATGATGAGAATGCATATGAGTATCTCTCTGAAAACCGTGCAGGCTGTATGGATACGCTGGCTTCGCTTATAGAAAAGCGTATAGGCAAAAAAAGTCGAGGTGACGGTCAAGAAAAAATAATTCCGCAGTCAGCGCAAAGGAAGCG
>ENA-OQIM01000553-OQIM01000553.1-human-gut-metagenome-genome-assembly--contig:-NODE-553-length-13948-cov-0.980609_pt1 | contig 13948 bp, 20 predicted proteins | sample MGYA00242579_ERZ504744 | MGnify/ENA primary metagenome ERZ504744 (study PRJEB26092, sample SAMD00036441) | human gut metagenome | host: Homo sapiens | study: EMG produced TPA metagenomics assembly of...
TAACGATTACAAATATATAGCAAATTTTTGGAACTTCAACTATTAATTTCCAACAATTTATCAGAGAAAAGCGAATATTTTTGAAGCCGTACAACACAAACAGTATTAAAAATGAAAGCTTATTCAGCTTTCATTTCTTTCTCAAGGCTTTTGGCATACAGATTGTCAATGATACCATCAGACAGTCCAATGACCGGAACATAAATATATTCTGCATGCACTACTTCTGCAATTTTCAGAAAAATTTCCGCAGCAGGCACAATTACATCGGCACGGTCTTGCTTTAGACTGAATGCCTCTACCCTTTCCTCCGGAGTCAGCGGTTTCAACACATCATAGACTGTTTGCAACGAACTGACCGGCAAACGTTGCAACTTCTTATCCTTCTTATCTGCCAGGCGGAACAACTTATTAATATTCCCACCCGATCCGATGATATTGATCGCAGCAACACCTTCCGTCACTTTCATAAGCTCTTCTTCCATTTGCTGCCAAGTTCCTTCTTTAACAGCATTACTCAGCATACGCACCGTACCGATGTTGTAAGACACCGACCATACCAACTCACCGTTAGTCAACAGATTAATCTCTGTACTGCCACCACCCACATCCACATACATATAATTACCCAGACGGTCTTCCATACACTCTATATGATTATTATAAATCATTCGAGCCTCTTCCTGACCATCAATTATCTCAATGCGGATACCTGTATCCTTTTCGATTTTCTTGATTATCGTCCTCCCGTTACGCGCGTCCCGCATAGCCGAAGTAGCACATGCCCTGTAATCATCCACATCATAAATTTTCATCAACTGACGGAAAGCCTTCATCAAACGTCTCAGCTTATCCGCTTTCTTCTCGGACAATTCACCTATGGAGAAAACATCGAACCCTAGTCGTAGGGGTACGCGAAGCATCATCACTTTTTTAATTTTTTTCTCCTTGTCACCAGCTCCCCTGTCAATGCTTTTTATCAAAAGGCGCACAGCGTTAGAACCAATATCAATAGCAGCATAATTCACTTTTCCCATCTTAATCCTTTATTCTGTTTTCATTTAAATAATATTTGTATAATTCCTCCTGCGAACGGAAAGCTGTCTTATCTTCCGATATCCAAGGACGATTCTCTCCTGTTCCGTCCACCACCCGTCCTTGCAGAGTATCTTTCAAACCATATTCCACTACCCGCTTCAAGTCTGCCTTTATTTCCGGATCGTAAACGGGAGCAATCACTTCACCCTGTTATCCAAATTGCGCGGCATCCAGTCAGCCGAACCAATGAAACATTTTCTCATCACCACCATTGGCAAAAATAAAAATACGCGAATGTTCCAGATAACGGTCTATGATGCCATTGATACGAATTGTATCACTCACTCCCGGCACTCCCGTAATCAGTGAACAATTACCACGAACCAGCAAGTCTATCCGAACACCATGCGAAGATGCTTCATACAGTTTCTTCACCATTACCGGATCAGTAATATGATTAATCTTTATCAAAATGTAAGCAGGTTTTCCGGCCTGCTTGTTCTTAATTTCTTCATTAATAAGACGGATAAATTTTTGCTTCATCTCATTAGGAGATACCAACAGTTCTTTGAAGCGAACGGGAGAATAAGGGCGTTCTATAAAATCAAAGACCAAACTCACGTCACGCGTCACATTCTTAGCAGCCGTCATCAACATATAATCAGTGTACATACGGGCGTTACCTTCATGAAAGTTTCCTGTACTGATACAAGCTATATCCGCACCTGTTTTCATGGATATATAGGTAATCTTAGAGTGTACCTTCAGTCCCTCCACCCCAAATATCACACGGATACCGGCATCCTGCATTTTCTTTGACCAATCTATATTGGAAGCCTCGTCAAAACGTGCCAGCAATTCAATAATACTGTTACTTTCTTTCCATTGCGTGCCGCATTAATCAATGCTTTTACCACTTTCGAATCTTTAGCCAAACGATTAGAGGTTGTCTTGATACTTTTTACTTCTTTATTAATCGCCGCTTCCTGCAATATACGGATATAAGAATCGAAACTATGATAAGGCACATGAATAAAACGATCTTCCTACGAATCAGCTCCAACATACCAACGTTACCCGAAAGCTCATTTTTCAAAACAGGAGTCCATTCAGGATATTTCAAATCTTTCCGGCCACAGTCTGGAAACGCATCAGGTCCTTATGGTTATGATATTTTCCACCGCCCAATACTGTATCCAACTTATCCAGATTCAACTTGTTCATGACACGTTTTAAAAGATCTTTAGGCATACTGGCATCATAAATAACCCGTAAAGGCTCACCTCGTTTGCGACTCTTTACTCCTTTAGAAATTTTCTGCATCATTCCGTTACGCAGAATCATTGTCTATCTCCATCTCCGCATCTTTGGTAAACTTGAAAGCATACGCTTCAAAAATGTTTATAGTTCATACCATGAAATATCAATGGTAAACAATAGCGTACCACATCATCCAAATACATCAGGTAATTTTTACCATCCTTATCCGGCAGACGGATAAAACGCCCTGCCTGTGCTACAGGCAGCTCTATAATTGCATATTCTCCAACTTTATGTCCTTCTTTCCTCATCTTTACAGCCAAAAAGATATTTTCATCCGCTTCGTTACCCAGTTGTTTTACTGATTTCAGCCAAACAGGACTAATAAACCCATTCAGCCGTTGTTGATAAAAAGAATCGACAAATAACTGTTGTTCCTCATCCAGTTGTACATGATTGACTAAACAAATATTTTCTTTCTCCAATTCTGCCGTTACCTGCTTGATCGCACCTTCATATTCTTTAGAGTACCTGTTTGTTCAGTTTATTTATCTGTCTATCATTTCAATGCTTCTTCCCGTTCAGAATGCGCCTGCTTTATCTTCGCACCTCGGCCATCCCGGCTTTGAGTAGCTACACGTACTCTGAAAAATTCATCCAAATTATTAGAGTAAATTCCTAAAAAGCTCAACCGTTCCAGTATAGGAACACGTTCTTTCATGGCTTCCTGCAAAATGCGACGATTAAAATACATCCAACTGATATCTCTCGGCAGATAATATTTATCTTCCTTTTTCTTCTTCTCCATACGGTTTTAATATTTTTAGCAAAAATACGTATACACATTACAATAACATGTCAAATATAACTACAAATCAATAACAATAAAAGTACACAGCCGACGCATACAGCCATGACTTAAAGAGAGTTTTTAATAAGAAAATCAAATAAACTCTTCAACCAAATACATCTCATTAAATAAAATTGTTGATAATTGGAAGAATCACTCTCTAACAAATTCAACAAAGTATATTCAGCTCCACGTACCAATACACAAAATCACGATTGGGGTGGTAATCTTTCGCAAATTCCAGCAACTGTTGCAAATTAAAATCTGAGGAAATGATACCCGCACCGCTTTTTTCGGCATCATATGCATTACAGTCCTGTTCTATATGAGCAGGAACCATCAGAATAGGTTTGCCTAAATACATGGCCTCGCACACCGATTCAAATCCGGCAGTACTGGCATAAGCCTTACATCCCGCCATCTGCCTCAAAAATTCCACATCATCCAGTTGATAAAAGCTCAATGTATTGTCCACTCTCTTCACCGGTTCCTCCTCCCACTTGTCCCAAAAGAAACGAAGCGGTATCCGGGATGTTGCCTGTGCCATTTCATTACATTTTCACTGAAACCCGCATTAACCATATAGCCATGTATATAGTCACCGGAATAAGGTTCATGTAAAGTCACTTCCCTACGCAACAAGGGAGGAATCACACGGATATGATTCTGAGGATCATCGTTCATGTGACGAAAAGAAAGAGCCAAACGTTCCTTCGCCCCCAAGCTGGTCAATACGGTAAAAAACTTCAAAAGAGCCAAGCTTACTTTATCAGCCTTTGGAAATTCAAAACTTTTATGCAAGAACAGATATTGATGCCCTATACAGATTTGCGGAACAGAGGGACGGAACAGGAAATAAGTCAGTCCGGTCAGCAATTCATAGAAATTGATAACCCTATCCGCACCACTGTCCTCGATACGCTGACGAATGTAGTTAATGCTATTGATATACACAGGAAGTTTCACTAGATTATACGCCACGCTCCGCATCAAACTCACCCGTTTGTTAGCTGGTGTAGGCAGAAAATTAGGACTGACAAAACGTTTTACCGGAGCATGGATATTACGATTGAAAAATCCCGGCAAGCGGCGCGAACTACTTTTACCTACCAGTACTTCCACTACTTCGTGACCGTTCCGGCGCAATATTTCCTCCAACGTAATGGCTTGAGTAAGATGTCCTCTCCCCTCACCCTGTACTATAAATAAAAATTTCATGAGGCTGTATGTATTAGGGTAAACTCTTTATTTTCTTCATTCTCATCAGCTAGTACATGATGGTATTCCATGATATTCCAATTCCCGTCCGCATCCTCAGTCAGTGCCGAAAGCTTTCTACCAATCGCCCGAATTCAGATAATGAATACCATCATAATAGGTATTAGCCGGATGATGGATATGACCACAAATCACTCCGTCACATTTACGTACACGTGCAAACTCCACCAATACTTTCTCAAAGTCCGATATATAGGAAACAGCCGACTTTACTTTTTGTTTGACGGCCTGTGACAGAGAATAATACGGTTTCCCCCGCTTAGTACGATATTGGTTATAAAAGCGGTTCACCCATAAGAGGAATGTATAACCTGCATCGCCCAACCGGGCTAACCATTTCATCTGCGTAGTAACCCGGTCGAATATATCGCCATGTGTCACATAATAACGCTTTCCATGTGTTTCAAGGATGTATTCTTTGACGATTTTTACGTTATAGAATGTCATAGGGACCAAGCTGTCCAGAAAATCATCGTGGTTGCCACACACATAAATTACTTCAGTACCGAAGTTCTCCATCATCTTCATGATAACCTTAAAGAAATCAGTATGTTTTGCTTGCCACCTCTTAGTACCTGCCTTACGCAAATGCCAACCATCTATAATGTCTCCGTTCAATATCAGACGGTCACAATTGACAGATTTCAGAAAGTTTACTGACTTCAATTGTTTTGGAATGAGAGGTTCCCAGATGGATATCCGATAAAACCACTGTAGGATAATACGTTCTTAGATGCATATCTTTATTATTAAACTATGTCAAATATCCATGTTATCTATTACAAGATCGTGTCGGCAGAATTACTATGCTATTAAAATCAATAAAAAAGACAAGGCCGTTTTCTTCATGGAACAAGAAAGGCCTGCAAAGCTTCAGTTTATTCACATAAACCACACTTCAGATCTATAACTAATAATTAATTGTCAATATCAATCACATTGAACTGCATATCAAACTTTATCTCCCAACCATTAGAAAGTTTCACTTCATAATCATACTTGTCCCTCTCGATCTTGAGCATCTTGGCATCGGGATAATTCGTAGTGACGTACTTCTTTATCGCGTCAGGAACCACAGCGACAGGTACAGCGCTGTATTTGCAATTCACTTCTGTCCAAACCCCTTTCTTATCGAATTCCAATTTGTCTCCATTGGTAAAAATCACATCATAGCTTTTATCAAACCAGTCTGTTTCCATTTTAGCCATCGCCACCTTGTTATTGGGGAAATGAGTTTTGATAAAGTTTGTGCAGTCTGAGGCAATTGGTTTACTTGAATAGGTTTGTCATCATCCGCCCATACCACTGTTTGCAACGTAAATAAGCACACTAACAATAATAATACCTTTTTCATAATCGTCATTTTTTTTATTTGGTTCTACATTCTGTTTTCTGATGCAAATATGAAGGGAGATTCTGAAAAAGAATTTGAAAATTCTGAAAAAAAACACGATTTTTTTTTCATTGATTATGAGTGGATGTATAAAGTATAAAAACAATGCTCCCCACTCTTATATTCATAGCAAAGCCTGAGAGCCTGCATTTTACATATCGTATCTGCTATTGCCAAGCCTAGACCGGTTGAGCCTTCTTTTTTCTTTCCTTGATAAAAACGCTCAAAAATACGCTGGGCATCCAGTGGTTGTGCCGCCCCTGTATTGCAAAACATCACACTGTGGGGAGTAATGACAATCCGGATGTGTCCACCGTCTATATTGTGTACAAAAGCATTCTTCAACAAATTGGTAAGCAACACCACTGCCAGTGTCTCATTTATCGTAAGATAGAAAATACCTTCTTCCTCTACACTTGTTATGATCTCACGATATTGATACACTTCTTTATAGTCCTCCAAATATTGCCTCAATAATTTATTCACTTCTACTTGGGTAGTATCCGTAAATTGACCGTTCTCTATCTTCGAAAGCAATAACAAAGACTTGTTCAGCTTCGTTATATGCTCCAAAGTCTGATGGGTTTCATCAACTCCTCCAATTGGCTTTCTGAAAGATTTCATCCTCCATCAGCATCTCCAACCGATTACGACAAATAGCTAGTGGTGTCTGCATCTCATGAGATGCATTACCAATAAATTGTTTTTGCTGTTCGAACATCTGCTCACTGCGCTCTGCATAACGAACAGCCGCCTCATTCAATTTTCTGAATTCTGAACCCGGGTATTATTTTTGTAAAGGCTCGTTTCCTTTACCGATACGATATTTATCCAACCAATGAAGCAATACATAAAGAGGACGCATATTTCGATAAAACACCCACACATTAATAACAATTATAGTCAGTAATAAAGCTATATAAAGAAAAATCATCCAACCTGCCATAGCATCTTTCAAATCATCTTTTTCTATAGAAGGGGTCGCTACCGTCAATTCAAAAAAACTTTTCGCCATCATCCTTAAAAATGGTAGTAAGGATTCGTGCAGGTTCAGTTTCATCTTTTTCGGGAATATAAACCATAGAATCCTTATAAAGGATATCATCACGAGATCCTGCATATTCCTTTGTCACTTCACGCAGGAAATACTGATTGTTGGAAGCTGTATTTTTAGAAGGAAGCTCCTCTCCCGCCAATGCACGTATGATGATAATTTCAGAATAATCTTCCAATGAGTCATCCACTTCATCATTCACCTCATCCATTACAGTAAAATAGAAAAGGATGGCCCAGCCAGTCAATAAAACCGACAACACTAACGATATACGGATAATGACATAATAAATCAATTTCATTTATTCCACTACCATTTTATATCCAAAACCATAAACAGCCTTCAGTTCAGGAGTAGCTCCTGCCTCTTTCAACCTCTTTCGTAAATTCTTTATTTGGGCATAGATAAAATCAAAATTATCGACTTGATCTATATGGTCGCCCCATACGGATTCGGCAAGTGTGTTTTTATTAACCAATCTGCCGGGACGGTTCATAAATAAACCAGAATATCATATTCCTTACGGTTCAGCTCAATCTTTTTTCCAGCTACGGTCACCCCATATTTATCGGGAAAATTTCTATATTTCCGTATTTGATACTATTTTTCCCACCTTGCTGATGACGGCGTATCACACTTTTGATACGTGCATTCAGTTCCACCAAATGAAAAGGTTTAGGCAGATAATCATCAGCTCCGAGATCCAATCCTAGCACTTTGTCTTCTATAGAATCTTTGGCTGAAAGAATGATAACATTTTCCCGTTTATGCATTTTTTTTAACTTTTCCAACAAATCCAAGCCACTCCCATCCGGCAACATAATATCCAGCAAAATACAGTCATAATCATAATCCTCTATCTTTTGTAATGCAGTACGGTAATCGGCAGCAATTTCCACCACATAACGCTCCTTTTCCAATGAACGCTGAGTCACTTCACGCAAATTAGCATCGTCTTCTACTAATAGTATTTTCATAAGTCCAACTTTTGGTTCTTAAAGACAAAGAACAAGATAATTCTGAAAAAACACTGAAATAAGAAAAAAAACGAAGTAACCATACAATTTTTTCCATCAACCAACCAATAAACAACAAATATCAAACTGAAAAACGTTATCAACAATACAATCAGCCCCCTGCATCTACACAACAAGATGCAAGGGCCACACACAACTCTCTCTAATCAAACCCTAATTATTTGATTTCCATTTGAGAAAAATCCATTTGGCTCAAACCTACTGGTGACGGTGTTTCTTTTAAATCAAAAGTGACTTCCTTCTCACCATTTTTAGCCGAGTTTATTTTTACCTTTATACCCTTTGTTTCCGATGTTATTTCCAAAGAATTCAAATTAAAGGATACCGCACCGTTTCTCCAATAACCAGTAGTATCAGCATACGTATTGTAACGATATTCTAAATGAATATAGCCATCCTGGTCGGGCGTAATTGTAGTGTTCTTTACCAAACTAACCAAATGTTTCATTTTAGAAGGCATATTCTGATTAAAAATAATATTTAAATAACCACCACTAATCCACATATTACCTTCAAATATATCTACAGGATCATTTGCCAACGTTTCTTCATTCTCTGCTGTTAACTCCTCTATAGGTTTAGTTAGTAATTTCCTTATATTCAACACTTTGACTGAACAATCATATCCTTCCGGATAATTATCATACAGAGGATTGAAATAAAGAATAACTCGTTGTCCATCTATCGGGGAATACCAAAAATAATCAGTAGTTGCAGGCCAAATTTGTCCCCATCTGTCACCGGTAAGTCATATACATGGGCACCTTTCACATTTACAGTAGCCCAATCCACTGCCACATCACCAAGAGAGTAGCCATCACCATCATCACATGATTGGAAAGTGACTCCCATAACTACTAGGAATGCTAATAATAAAAGGTTCAATTTTTTCATAACCATAATGTATTAATCTATTTTCTACTCTTAAAAGTAAAAAAGAGATCAAATACTGCATTTCATCCATTAATATTAACTTATTTTCAGTAAAAGACTTGTAGAAAAACTAGATTCATTAAGAAAAAAATAGAAACTTCCCGATTCGTCACGAACCGGGAAGCTTAAAACTGAGTTATATACAGATTTTCCCATTCAGGGGGAACATGGCTTTTCTATCAGCTTTTCACCCTTGTTTTGTTAAGGTAAATGGTTATATATTTAAAAGTTTAGTTTTTAGCGTATTATGTTAATTCACATAACAAAAAAATATACCACGGGGCATAGTATCATTCAATACACTAAAAATCAACAGAATAATCATTTTTTTATTTTCCACATTATGTGGAAATACCACAATTTCATTCCACAATTTTGTAGAATTAATCCCCGTTTTTAAAATATATCTTTATCTTTGTAGAATTGATTACTCACTAAACAATATAATTACTATGAAAAAAGACATTACGGAATGCTCTCATTGGCATTTACTTCATGCTTGGCTGTTCATGCGGAAAATAAAAATCAAAACACAGACAAGCCCAATGTCATCTTCATTTATGCTGATGATTTAGGATATGGTGACTTGGAGTGTTATGGAGCAAAAAACGTACAAACTCCAAATGTCAACCGTCTGGCATCCGAAGGGATACGATTTATCAACGCACACGCCACTGCCGCTACCAGTACCCCATCCAGATATTCCATGCTGACCGGAGAATATGCATGGCGTAAACCCGGAACAGATGTAGCTGCAGGCAATGCAGGAATGATATACGCCCCGAGCAGTATACTATGGCAGATATGTTTAAAAGCTCCGGATATGCCACAGGAGCATTTGGCAAATGGCATTTAGGATTAGGTGATAAAACTGCACAACAAGACTGGAATGCCCCTCTCTCCGCTTCTCTAGGTGATTTGGGGTTTGACTATTCCTATATCATGGCAGCCACAGCCGACCGGGTTCCCTGTGTATTTATCGAGAATGGTCAAGTAGCCAATTATGATCCTTCAGCTCCGATAGAAGTAAGCTATATAAAAAATTTCCCCGGTGAACCTACCGGAAAAGACAATCCTGAACTTTTATATAATCTGAAGCCGAGCCACGGTCATGATATGTCTATCGTGAACGGCATCAGCCGAATCGGTTATATGAAAGGAGGTGGCAAAGCATTATGGAAAGATGAAAATATAGCCGATTCCATTACCGCACATGCAGTTGATTTTATCAAACAACATAAAGACGAGCCTTTCTTTATGTATTTCGCCACTAATGATGTGCATGTTCCCCCGTTTTCCACACAATCGCTTCCGTGGTAAAAACAAGATGGGACTGCGCGGTGATGCTATCGCACAATTTGACTGGAGTGTAGGTCAGTTACTCGAGGCCCTCGATAAAATGGGATTGACCCAGAACACATTAATTATTCTTCCAGCGACAATGGACCGGTAGTAGACGACGGATACGATGACAAGGCAGAAGAGCTACTGAACGGGCACGAACCTGCCGGTAACCTGAGAGGTGGAAAATACAGTGCATTTGAAGGGGGTACCCGTGTTCCTGTAATTGTACACTGGCCTAAAGCTATCAACAAGCCGGAAGTCAGCGATGTGCTTATTTCACAAATAGACTGGTTGGCATCACTGGCTTCTTTGGTAGATGCCCGTATTCCGAAAGGAAGTGCTCCCGACAGCTACAATCGGTTAGCAAATTTATTAGGACAAGACAAAACAGACCGCCCATGGGTTATTGAACAGGCATCCAATCACACCCTATCCGTGCGTACTAAAGATTGGAAATTTATTGAAGGCAGCGATGGTCCTAAAATGATCCTTGGGGGCCAAAAATTGAAACTGGTTATTTAGGTATTCCCCAGTTATATGATATGAAACAAGCAGGGGAAAAAGTGAATTTAGCGACTGAACATCCCGAAAAAGTATTCGAATTACAACAAATATTAAGAAAAGTACGAGATAAAAGTATTCAGATGAAGTAACATGTTGAATACACACCAAACCAAATATTTCCCAAAGGGTGAATCAAGAACAAAAGAAATCACATAAAGGGTCTTGAATTCACCCTCTTTTTTAATCAAGAGAATTTCAAAATAGTCCTCATTTCAAAAGAACCAATCCTTATAGACAAGGATCCTTTTCTTTCTTTAAAGTCAAAGTTTTTATAGAAAAACAACTTGAACACTTTCACAAGAATGGGTTACACATAAAAACTCTCAAAGATACAAGACACGTTTTCCACTTAAAAAAAGAAATCTCAATTATTTCTTTATTTTCCCTTCATTCACCAGTTCAGACAGCGCCCTAGCCAATGACGGACGAGTAACTCCCAGCTTCTGCGCCACCTCCTGCTGATTATGAATAGCAGAATGTGTTTCTAGATATTTCAACAAACGAGTCTTTAAATTCAACAAAGCAACTCATTCAATTTCCTGCTTAAAAAGACACTCCTGTCCGAAATATCCTTCAAAAAATTCTGCATCATCAATGGATGCAAACGCATAAATTCTAAAAATCGTTCTTTACCTATTATAAAAACCTCACAAAGTCCTATTGCTTCTACATTAACGGGAAAACGATTTTCAGTGGCAAAAATAAAAGCCGAGGCCAGCAAGTTAGGAGCTCCAATTTCTTCTACCGTCAGTTCTTTCCCTTCATCATTTATCATTCCCGCCCGTACCCTTCCCGATGCAAGAATGTACAGCCCTTTACATAAGTCACCTTGCCGGGCAATGATATCACCCGGTTCAAAGTGTTTCAAACTATTCGGAAGTCCGAATAGTAAAGCAACCAATTCTTCTTCTTTCATTCCCTGAAAAGGAGCTATCTGCAATAATCCTGTCAGTTCCATCCTACTTTCTTTTAACTGTTATTTGTATCCGCTGTAACATATGGTACAACTTAAAAGACGAAAACCATGTACTTTTGCACAAAAGTAATAGAATCATTAAAATGAGAAAAGATATGGAGAATAACATGTTTTGTTTCCAATGTCAGGAAACAGCCAAAGGTTTCGGTTGCACCTTAAAAGGTGTTTGTGGAAAAATGCAACTACAGCACGTACTATGGATTTATTGCTTTTTGTAGTACGAGGAATTTCTGTTGTGGCAGATCAATTGCGCCAACATTCCCTCCCCGTTAAAAAAGATGTGGACAATTTTATTGTAGACGCCTTATTCTGTACCATTACCAATGCCAATTTCGACGACGAAAGCATTATGAAACGCATTGACAAAGGATTAGTAATACGTAATGACCTTAAACATCAAGCTTTTGCCAAGGATATTCCTCTGCCGGAAGCCGATGAGTTAAATTGGAAAGGCAGTCACGATGAATATGATGCAAAAGCCGCAACAGTCGGAGTTTTGCGTGAAAAAAAACGAGGACCTACGCTCTTTAAAAGAACTGATTATGTATGGTCTAAAGGGAATGGCTGCTTATCTGGAACATGCCATGAGGTTAGGACATAATGACGAAAGTATTCATCGTTTCATGCAGAACACCATCGCACAAATTACAACAAAATCTTTATCGGCAGATGAACTGACTGTATTAGCACTGAGAACAGGTGAAATAGGCGTTCGAACAATGGCTTTGCTCGACAAAGCAAATACTTCCAGTTATGGCAATCCAGAAATTACCCGTGTAAATATCGGAACTGGTACCCGACCCGGTATTCTGATAAGCGGACATGACCTGCATGATCTGGAAGAATTGTTGGAACAAACCAAGGATAGCGGCGTGGACGTATATACTCACGGTGAAATGCTTCCTGCACATTACTATCCGGCATTTAAAAAATATACACATTTTGTAGGAAACTATGGAAATGCCTGGTGGAAACAACGGGAGGAGTTTACCTCGTTCAATGGTCCTATCCTGTTCACAACCAACTGCATCGTTCCTCCTCTGCCCAATGCCACTTATAAAGAACGCATGTTTACCACTAATTCTACCGGATATCCCGGTTGCAAGCATATTACAGCAGATGAGAAAGGACATAAGGACTATACTGAAATAATAGAAACAGCCAAACAATGTGCCGCACCGACAGAAATAGAACATGGAGAAATCATGGGTGGTTTTGCCCATAATCAGGTATTTCAACTAGCAGACAAGGTAGTAGAAGCGGTAAAGAGCGGAGCTATCCGTAAGTTCATCGTCATGGCAGGTTGTGACGGGCGTATGCGCAGTCGTGATTACTACACCACTTTTGCCGAGATGCTTCCCAAAGACACAGTCATTTTGACTGCGGGATGTGCTAAATATCGTTATAACAAACTAGGGTTAGGTGACATTAATGGCATTCCGCGTGTTTTAGATGCAGGACAATGTAACGATAGCTATTCATTGGCAGTCATCGCCCTCAAACTGAAGGAAGTATTCGGCTACATGACATCAATGAACTGCCCATTGTTTACAATATCGCCTGGTATGAACAGAAAGCGGTAATCGTATTGCTGGCATTACTCAGTTTGGGAATAAAAGAGATTCATCTCGGTCCCACCTTACCCGCATTCCTCTCGCCCAACGTGACGAAAGTACTAGTCGAGAACTTTGGAGTAAGCGGTATCGGTACAGTAGAAAGTGATATGAAAAAATTAGGATTAATGGAACGAATAAACGGAATAATTATGAAACAGAAAAATTACAATTCATGTACAGTCGGACAAATTGTAGCCGGCAACTTTGATACAACCAAAGTATTCTCCCGTTACCATATTGATTTTTGCTGCCATGGCAATACTCCGTTTGCAGAAGCCTGCCGGAACCGCGGTATTGATCCCGAAGCAGTAGCACGTGAATTAAATGAATTACAAGAGAATACGGTTAGTAATGCTCCTGACTTTGCCGGATGGCCCATCGATTTATTAATAGACTACGTATTGAAAATACACCATCGGGGAATCCGTGCCAAAGGTCCGCAAATAGAAGCATTATTAGCCAAAGTAACCGAAGCGCATTCAAAGAATCATCCAGAGTTATTGCAAGTCCAAGCACTGTTCCGCGACTCGCTTCTTGATTTGGAAAATCATTTATCAAAAGAAGAGAATGTATTATTTCCTTATGTTTATGAAATGTTCCAAGCC
>ENA-OQIM01000554-OQIM01000554.1-human-gut-metagenome-genome-assembly--contig:-NODE-554-length-13942-cov-1.940499_pt1 | contig 13942 bp, 19 predicted proteins | sample MGYA00242579_ERZ504744 | MGnify/ENA primary metagenome ERZ504744 (study PRJEB26092, sample SAMD00036441) | human gut metagenome | host: Homo sapiens | study: EMG produced TPA metagenomics assembly of...
CAGAGGAGAAAAAAACAGGAAACATTTTGAACATTTGGCTGCAACAATGGATGTATTTTAAGAAGGGCTTATGAACCCTTTCATCTGACAACAGAAATAACTAAATGACATCAAATTGACAACAGATATGATTTGACAATGATTCATCATGAACGGTGATGAAGAGAAGACAATTTAATAGAAATAGCACAGCGAAGCATCACGAAGGGTAATGAAGAAAAATCAAAAAAATTCCCGACGATGAAGAGCCTTGACTCCGACAAGAATGCATCCAAAGCAGACGATACTGCAGAGGTAGCAGCGAACGACAGCAACGGATTCTTCACACCAAACGAGAAGATCAACTTCTCCAATGTAAAGGTTGAGCCACTGTTTGAAGAAGATGTTGATTTCGACACATTCAGCAAATCTGACTTCCGTGCAGTGAAGGTTAAAGAGTGTGTTGCAGTTCCGAAGAGCAAAAAGCTCCTTCAGTTCACACTGGACGACGGAACCGGCACAGACCGTACGATCCTTTCAGGAATCCATGCATACTATGAACCGGAAGAACTGGTAGCAAGACCCTGATCGCGATCACAAATCTGCCGCCACGTAAAATGATGGGAATCGAATCCTGCGGTATGCTGCTCTCAGCAGTAAACAACCTTAAGGATTCAGAGGATGAAGAACTTCATCTGATCATGGTTGATAACCATATCCCGGCTGGTGCGAAGCTGTACTAAGATAAAAGAATATATAGAGGGGCTGGATTGAATTCCAGCCCCTCAGATTCTAGACAAAGCCCATGGCAAATGCTGTGGGCTTGTTTTTTTACTTAAATTGTTCACTCAATATGTTCAAGGGTCGTGAATTTCTCGTTTAAAAATACGAAACGTATAAGACGTTACAGGAAACTGAAAATGGATTGTGGGCAGAATATATAGCTGACAGATATTATGAGGAAGCTGAAGGCAATCTGGCTGCAGTGGAAGGGAATGGTTGATATGTACAAGATAATGCAGACATTGTTAATGGAGGAAATGAAAGATTATGTTGCTCATCCGGAAACCTAGAAATCACTCCTATCCCACATGTATCGTTTTTTACAATACGAATCCCCAACTAAATGATAAAGTCTAATCAGTAAATGAACTGAGACAGACAAAGGCGTCAACGATAAGATCGTTGACGCCTTCTTTATTTATAGGAGGATGAGACTATGGATAGAATTGAAAATCACCCAATACTTGGAGAGACACCGAAGAGGAAAAAAGTTACATTCAGCTATGATGGAAAATTACTGGAAGGATATGAGGGAGAGCCGATCGCTACAGCGTTGAAGGCGGCGGGGGTTATGGCGCATCGATATACGGCGAAGACACATGAACCGCGAGGTGTGTTCTGTGCGATAGGAAGATGTACGGACTGTGTAATGATCGTAGATGGCAAGCCAAACATCAGAACATGTATCACACCGCTTGAAGCAGGAATGGTTGTGCAGACACAGTATGGAGTTTCAGCAACACCGCAGGAGTAAAAAATAAACGGATGGGAGATTGGAATTATGAAGATAGAACGATACGACATGATAGTAATTGGTGCTGGTCCAGCTGGTTTATCTGCAGCGATCGAAGCTGCCAAAAAAGGTTTGAAACCGATTGTATTTGATGAAAACGCAAAACCGGGCGGACAGCTTTTTAAACAGATCCACAAGTTCTTCGGTTCAAAAGAACATAAGGCAAAAGTAAGAGGATTCAAGATCGGACAGGAACTTCTTGCTGAGGCTGAGGAATACGGAGTAGAAGTAGTTTTAAATGCGACAGTAGTTGGTTTATATCCGGAGAAAGAAGTAACCGTTAAGGTGGAGATAAAGTAAAACATTACAAAGGCGATGCAGTCCTCGTTGCAACAGGAGCAAGCGAAAATATGGTAAACTTCGAAGGCTGGACAAAACCTGGTGTTATCGGAGCCGGAGCCGCACAGACAATGATGAACCTTCACCATATCAAACCTGGAAACAGGATTCTGATGCTTGGCTCAGGAAACGTCGGACTTGTTGTAAGCTATCAGCTCATGCAGGCAGGATGCGAGGTCGTTGCACTTGCGGATGCCGCACCGAGAGTCGGCGGATATGGTGTTCATGCCGCAAAAGTAGCAAGATGCGGAGTTCCATTCTATCTTTCTCATACGATCGTAAGAGTGGAGGGAGATGACTACGTAACAGGCGTTGTGATCGGACAGGTTGGTCCGGACTGGAAGATCATTCCTGGAACAGAAAAACATTTCGACGTGGATACAGTTTGTCTGGCAGTTGGTTTATCACCAATGTCACAGCTTCTGAAACAGGCTGAGGTCAAGATGAATGATACAAAAGGCGGACACGTTCCGGTATGTGACAAATACGGAGCTACAAGTGTTCCGGGAATCTACGCGGCAGGTGATGTTTCTGGAATTGAGGAAGCAAGTTCCGCTATGATTGAGGGAAGAATGTCCGGTGCATCCATTGCATGTTATCTTGGATACATGACAGAGGAAGAAAGAGATGCAAGGATTGATGAACTGGAAGGTCAGCTCGATACTCTGCGTCAGGGAATGTTTGCACCAAAGAACAGAGGAAAACTCGTTGAAAAAACAGAGGAAGGCATCGACGTTCCATGAACCTTCTGAATAAAGGATATGTGGCAGATGATGAGATCGAGAGATTTCCAGGCGTGACACATCAGAAAGGAATTCATCCGGTCATCGAGTGTACGCAGAATATTCCATGCAACCCATGTCAGGATGCCTGCAAAAAAGGCTGCATCAGAATCGGAAAAAATATCACATCTCTTCCGGCAATCGATCCGGACAAAAAATGCAATCGGCTGTGGAATGTGCGTAGCTTCCTGCTCCGGTCAGTCTATTTTCCTTGTGGAAGAAGATGTAGAAGAAGGATATGGAGAAGTCACAATGCCATATGAATTCCTTCCACTTCCGGAAGTCGGAGACAAAGGCGTGGCACTTGGAAGAAATGGAAAATATGTATGCGAGGCAGAGGTAACAAAAATAAGAACAGCACCAGCATTTGATCATACGTATCTGCTTACGATCAAAGTTCCAAATGATATGGTAATGAAAGCAAGATTCTATAAAAAAGAAGCTTAGGAGGTTAGATCATGGTTGATATTCAGGCAAAATTAAAAGAAATAGGACTTTTGTGGAAGGACCGGATGATAACCTCCTGGTCTGCAGATGCGAAGAAGTCACAAAAGGACAGATCCGAAAAGCAGTACACGAAGGTATTTTTACATTGGAAGAGATGCGCAGATATCTCCGTTCCGGAATGGGATTATGTCAGGGACAGACCTGCGGAAAATTAGTAAAAGGAATCATTGCAAGTGAGTTAAAAGTATCTCCGGCGGAAGTCGTTCCGGCAAGTTCGCGGGCTCCAATGAGACCAATCGAGATGTGCATACTTGCAGAAGACGGAGGTGACGATGATGAGTAATGTAGCAGATGTTGTAATTATCGGTGGTGGAGTAAATGGATGCGCAGCAGCATATTACCTTGCAAAAAGCGGCATAAAGTCAGTCATTGTATTAGAGGCAACAAACAGTATCGGACATGGCGGTTCATCAAGAAATGGCGGTGGTGTCCGTCAGTCAGGAAGAGATGTAAGAGAACTTCCATATGCGATGTATGGAATCCAGAATACTGTGGCCGACATTGTCAGAAGAACTCGGAGTAGATACAGAGTATACCCAGAAAGGAAATCTCAGAATGGGAAAAACTCCGGAGCATATGAAAAAACTGGAAGCTCTTGCAAACTCCGCAAATCTGTAGGTCTTGATGTAAGAATGGTCGATCAGAAAGAAGTAAAAGAAATCTGCCCATATCTTTCTGACGATGTGATCGGTGCAAGCTGGTGTCCGACAGACGGACATGCAAACCCGCTTACAACCACTCTCGGATACTATAAAAGAGCACTTGAACTGGGCGTAAAATTCTACACAGAAGCACCGGTAAAAAGCCTGCAGAAGATAAAAGGAAAAGTAAGAAAAGTAATCCTGAACGATGGAACTGTATTTGAAGGTGAGACGATCATCCTTGTTGCGGGATATGAAAGCAGGGCGATCGCAAGAACAGTCGGAGTCGATGTTCCAATGACACGACTGATCGACGAATGTCTTGTAACAGAAATGCAGCCACATATGATCGATGTAATGTTTGGATGCGCGTCGGCAGATTTTTACGGACATCAGACAAAACATGGATCCTTTGTGTTTGGTTCAGACTCAGGCTGGGAGACAGTCGACGAGATGATAGATCCGTCTACAAATATCGCAGACCCATCCAGAATGATCACAAACTCAATGACACTTTCAGCAAGCTGTCGAGCGATCCAGGGTTACATTCCGGCACTGCGTGATGCCAAGATCGTAAGAAGCTGGTGCGGATGGCTGGATGAAGCTTTCGATGGAGTACCATTTTTGAGCCCTGTAGAGGAGGCACCTGGACTGATTCTTGCATGTGGATTTACAGGACATGGATTCGGAACTGCACCTGCAGTCGGACTCATGTTAAGCCAGATGGTAAGAGGCGAAAAAACAGTCGTAGATATCAGCGCACTTCGCTATGACAGATTTAAGCCTTGCAGATAAAGATGCTGTATCGTTTTTTACAATACAATCAACAGGATTAAGGTATACAATCATAAAAAAATAATTGAGAAACTTTTTTAGTAATATGGACTACGAAAATAAAATATGTTACTATATGTGCGTGACAAGGGCGTCAACAGTGAATCTGTTGGCGCCTTTTTTCATTGGTGATGATTCTCCGACATGCATATGTAGACATAGAATGGAGGAGAAAAAATGAGTGCAAAGATTGATTTTTTATATTTAAGTGAGCCGGATATGATCAAAGCCGGTGTCAAGGACATGGGAAAATGTGTGGAAGTCATGGAAGACATGATGGTCACACTCAAAAAGGTGACTACGTAATGGGTGGTGAAAACCACAACTCACACGGATGTATGGTTACTTTCCCGGACAATCCGGAATTTGAAGGAATGCCGAAAAATGGTGAAGACAGACGTTTCATGGCAATGCCGGCATATCTGGGAGGCAATTTCCAGATGGCAGGTATGAAATGGTATGGTTCAAACACCGAAAACAAGAAAAAAGGTCTTCCACGTTCCATCCTTATGATGATGCTCAACGACAAAGATACAGGAGAACCGCTTGCACTGATGTCGGCGAATCTTCTGAGTGCATACAGAACAGGTGCGATTCCAGGAGTCGGAGCTAAATATCTTGCAAGAAAAGATTCCAAAGTTGTAACGATCGTAGGACCGGGCGTCATGGGAAAAACATCACTGGCAGCATTCATAAGTGTCTGCCCGAAGATCGACACTGTAAAGATCAAAGGCCGTGGTCAAAGATCCATTGATTCCTTTGTTGAATATGTGAAGAAAGAGTTTCCACAGATCAAAACGATCACAGTCTGTGAGACAATGGAAGAAGCCATCAGGGACAGCGATATCATCAGCACAACTACCTGTGTTGGAGATAAAGAGATCTTATTCCCGTATATTGATGAAAAATGGATCAAGGAAGGTGCTCTTGTATGTATGCCGTCAGCAGCCAGATTTGATGAGAGTTTTTACCTTGATAAAAATACGAAGCTGGTTGTAGATAACTATAAACTGTACGAAGCATGGGCTGAAGAGTATCCATATCCAAGCTATGACCCGGTACAGATCGTAGGATGTAAGTTCATGGATCTTCTGCATGATAAAAAAATCACCAGAGATGAAATAATAGATGTTGCGGATGTTATAACTGGAAAGCTTGCAGGAAGAGAAAATGACAAACAGAGGATCATCTATTCCGTTGGAGGCATGCCTGTAGAAGACATTGCCTGGGGTGAAACTGTCTACAAGAGAGCACTGGAACTTGGAATAGGCGTAAAACTTCATCTGTGGGACGAACCTGAACTTCACTAGTTATAACTCTCTTTAAAAAGGAGATTAACTATGAGAAGAGATACTACGATCATTAATCCACGTCAGTTATACATAGAATTAGGAGTCGATGAACTCAAGAAGCTGAACTGTCCACAGCTTGGAATTTCTCATTTTTATGAATTTTCACTTGGACAGGGAAAAACACATGAGCTGAAAGCAGTCCCGGATGGAAGTATTGATCTGCTTTTCAATATAGGAAGTGACAAGGTTACGACCTATATAAGTGGAACGGTATTTAGTGTAAAAGACTGGAACTTGGGAGATGCGGATCTGTGTTTCGGCGTCAGATTTCAGCCGGGACAGGGAATTCTTCCGAAGGACCTGACGATGGACATGCTTGTAAATAACGATGTGGAAATTGATGGTAATATCTTTGGGGAAAACCTTACGGAAAAGATCGCACTTGCCGACAACATTGTTGACAGAAGCAGGATCTTCAAAGAGGCTTATGAAACCCTTGTCTATGGAAGACTGATCTTTCAGATAAGGAAAAGATCAATGAGTATCTGGTAAGCAGGATCACCCGTGCAAAAGGCTGTGTGAGTATGAATGAGCTTGTAGATGAGACGAATTATTCAGCATGTTATCTCAGGAGAGTATTCAAGAATTATCATAGTATATCTCCAAAACAGTTTGCACAGTATATAAGATTTCAGATTCTTCTGGAAAAGTTAAAAACCGGAAATATGCGTTATGATGAGCTTGCACTTGAGTGCGGATATTATGACGAGGCGCATATGATGAAGGGATTTAAGAATTATGCAGGTATAACGATTGAGCAGTATAGAAAATTGCAGGAAATTACAGGGAGGAACCGTATATGAGTGGAATAGTAAAGATTGAAGTGATCACCGGAATGTCAAAACTCACAGATCTGATCCAGAATCTCAGCAAGGTTGGTGTAAGAGGTGCAACTGTCATGCAGGTGCTTGGATGTGGAATTGAGATGGGAACTCCGGAATACGAGGTTGAGCGCAATGAAGTGATGGAACTGCTTCCGAAACAGCAGATCAATATCGTAGTGGAAGCGGAGAAAGTAGATAAGATCGTTGATATCATCAAAAAGGAACTCTACACAGGGCATATCGGCGATGGCAAGATCTTCATATATGATATCGACAATGTGATCAGAGTCCGTACAGGAGATGAGGGCGTCAAAGCTCTTTAAACACAAGAGGAGTTGCTTATGAATGAAAAAAAATTAGGTCTGGGGAACGTAGTCTCTATTTCAGTCGGACTTGTTGTGGCGACCAGCTGTCTGGTATCACTTGGAAATGGTGCCGGTACACTTGGAGTAACGTTTATACTTGCGATGGCAATTGCCATGCTGCTTAATATGACTACGGTTGCATCATTGTCAGAACTCAATGCACTTATGCCAAACACGACAGGTGGACTTGCACAGTACACACTTGCGGCACTTGGCCCTTTTCCGACACTGATATCGATGGTTGGCGGCTACATAATCTGTAATACAATGTCCTGTGGAGTAGAAGCGTCAATCTTTTCCTTTTCACTGGCAGATGTAGTGGGAGGTCATATTCCGAGTTTTGTATACACACTCATTATGACGGTGATCATTCTGCTGGCGAATCTTCGCGGCGTGGATATGTTTGCGAAGATCCAGGATATTGTTGCATTTCTGCTGGTAGGTTCCCTGGTTGCGATGGGATTTATCGGAATGATCGGAATGGGTACAGGCGTAAAAGTACAGCAGCCTTATGTGCTCAATGCAGATTTTAAAGATATTGCGGCTATGACAGCAGTTGCATTCTGGCTGTTTATCGGAGCAGAGTATGCAATTCCGATCTCAAAAGAAGTCAAAAATGCAAAGAGAAATGTACCGTTTGGTATGATGATCGGTCTGTTTCTGATTTTTATCATGCAGTCAGTCATGGTACTTGGCTTCCACAATTATGTAGACTGGGGCGAGCTTGCTGATTCAGCAGCACCGCATCTTCTTTATGGATATGCGGTACTTGGCGAGGTCGGAAAAGTCTGGATGATGCTGGTAGGTGCGCTTGCGGTAATAAGTACACAGAACTCCACGGTTAACTCACTTGCTGTGATCTGTCAGGGAATGGCAAAGATGAATATGATGCCGAAGATCTTTTCAAAGACAAACAAACATAATGTTCCGTGGTTTGGACAGGTGTTTGTAAGTGCGGCAATCCTTATATTCGGATATCTGAGCGACAGTTCCGCGGATATGATCTCCTTCCTTATTCTGGCAGGTTCTGTATTCTGGATGATCTCGTACATACTTGCACATGTGGATGTGCTGGTTTTCAGAAAACGTCTTCCAAATGCACCGAGAAATTTCAAAGTGCCATGCGGTGCCCTGTTTCCGGTAATAGGAATCGTCGGAACCGCATATATGGTCCTCAACATCTCCAGTGATCCACATGAACGTCTGATGATCTGGCTTCTGACAGGTGGCTGCTTTATCGTACTTGGAATTTACTCAGCTGTCTGGATCAAATTCAAGATGAAAATGAAAGTGTTCAAGAGTATTCCACTCGAAAAAGTTATGGCGATGGAAAACGATCTTTACTATTACGTCCGGAAAAGCAAAGGAATATGGAAATAAACAGCAAAGCCCTTCTGAGCTAAACTTCAGAAGGGCTTAATTATTGTCACAGATTAAATGATAAACCGTTCAACCCGGTCCATCGTAGTTTTGAGAATGGAGAGATCGGTCTGGATATCGCCGGTCTCCAGGGAATGATTGGCGTTTTTGGTGAGAAAAAGTGGTACTTCTTTCTGCTCTGCCAAAGTCTGGATCGCAGCAGTTTCAGCCCACGGATCGGCAGTGCCGTGGAAGGCGATGCTTCCTGGAGCGGGAAGGAGAAGGTGTCTGCCAATGGCGTAAACAGGATATTTTTTACGTTTAAATTATATTGGGCTGCATAAGCAGAAGAGATAGCAGTACCAATGCTTTTGGAAATAAAGAGGATGCTGCCGTAAGAGGTCCAGTCGATATCGCGCAGGGATTCTTCTGTCTGTGCGAGGGCGAGATCAAAAGCCTGCCGCATTTTGACAGAGTCTCCTTTGATATTTTCCGGGAGGGTGCCATAGGAGACGGTCTGGATCTGGTATCCATGTTTTATGGCAAGGCGGCTTGTGTAGTACAGGAGTGGTTTGTCAGCAGTATATCCGATGCCCGGAAAAATAACTGCCAGCTTCGGAGCAGTTTTATCTGCAGCAGCGAGGTGACCGGAAACTTGGCGTACAGCATCTGCTGGCGGATATTTTCCTGCAGGTCCTTTAAGGTAGTGGAGATATTGCAGGAATCGGATGGGAGGTAATCGTAGTCTGTAATGATATTATTTTCTTCCATGGAATAAACGATATGCGACGCACCCATGAGTTCAATATCGTCTTCGATATCTGAGAGTAATTCTTCGTATGTTTTCATTTGAATCAGTTCCTTTTTATGAATATGTGGGTAAAAACAAAATAATTATTACATGTTTTAGCAAATGTGGCAATACTCTGGCACTTTTTATTTGTTTCGTATATACTGGAAATATCAGTAAATATGGGATGTTTATAAAAGCGGGGGGAATATATGCCATTTAAAATCATACGCAACGATATCACAAAAATGAACACAGAAGCGATTGTTAATACAGCGAATGACCATGCTGCTGTTGGCACAGGCTGTGACAGCGCAGTATACGAAGCGGCCGGATATCAGGAGTTGCTGGAATATCGTAAGAAACATATCGGTTTCGTGGAAGAAGGCGGTGCGTTCATTACTCCCGGTTTCAGTTGCAGGCGAAGTATATTATCCATGCAGTAAGTCCATATTATGTCGATGGAAAGCATGGAGAAGAGAAGAAACTTCGCTCCTGTTACAGAAAAAGCCTGCAGCTTGCGAAGGAGAACGGGGTTAAGTCTATCGCGTTTCCGTTGATCTCCACAGGCGGTTTCGGATATCCGAAGGAAGAGGGAATACGAATCGCGGCAGATGAGATAAATACATTTCTTCTTAGCAATGAGATGCTGATCTATCTGGTCGTTTTTGGCAGGAAGGCAACAGCACTTGGGGAAAAACTTTATCCCAATCTGGAATCTTATATTGACCACAATTATGTAGAGAGTGTTCGGGAAAAAGAATACGGAAAGTCTTCTGAACAGTCTATCAGGTTGTGGAGAGAGCGGAGCTCATCCAATATTGACAGAAGACCAAATAAAAATAATGGGATGCAGGAAAAACAACCAAAGTTGTTTTTGAGTGGAGTGGATTCACAACCTTGTGGATTTGGTGAAGATGAAGCTTCATTTCTGGATTTTGAAGGATTACACGAAGGAAAACTGGAAGAGAGAATGAGCCATCTTTCGGATACTTTTTCGGAGTATTTAATGTATCTGATCCAGGAAAGAAAGATGGAAAATGCTGAGGTCTGGAAGCGGGCAATTGTAGATAAAAAGATATTTTCAAAAATAAAAAACAATGTAAATTATCACCCAAACAAATTGACAGCATTATGTCTTTGCGTAGGGGCAAAACTGAATCTGGATGAGACCAGAGATCTGCTTGCCAGAGCGGGTTATGCATTATCACCCTGCGATAAGACAGATATTATTTTTTCCTATTTTATTGAGAATGAAATTTATGACATGATCGAACTGGATATTCAGCTTGAGGAACATGGCCTGCCATGTATTATTTCGTAGAAAAATAAGGGTCGCTTTTCAAACGACCGGTTAAGAGCAGCTTTTGTGTATAATGAGTCCAACAAGAAAAAACACCGAGAAATAAGAAACCAGAGGAGGATAAATTATGCGTAAGGGATTAACAGAAGTTGTTTTTATTTTGGACAGAAGCGGTTCTATGAGAGGGCTTGAGGAAGATACGATCGGGGGATTCAATTCCATGATCGAGAAGCAGCGGAAAGAAGAAGGAGAGGTCTTAATCTCTACGGTACTTTTTGACAGTCAGTGTGAAGTTCTCTATGACAGGGTTCCGGTGGATAAGATAGAGCCGATGAATGACAGCCAGTACTATGTAAGAGGCTGCACCGCTCTTCTGGATGCGATCGGCGGCGCAATCCATCACATTGCCAATGTACATAAATACGCCAGAGAAGAAGACAGACCGGAAAAAACCTTATTCATTATCACTACAGATGGAATGGAGAATGCCAGCCGGTGTTACACTTATGACAAGGTAAAGCGAATGGTCGAGAAAGAAAAACAGAAATACGGATGGGAGTTCCTTTTTCTTGGAGCAAACATTGATGCCATTCAGGTTGCTGCAAGATTTGGAATCGGAGCTGACAGAGCTTTAAACTATGAAAGTGACAGCGCAGGCACAGTACTGAATTACCAGGTGCTTTCCGAAACAGTCTCAGCAGTACGCAGATCCAGAAACAGAGAAGAGATGAATGAAGCATTTTCCTGCTGTGACCCGATCCGCGAAGATTACAGGAGACGCCATAAGGAATAGGGGGAATACTATGTTTGACAGAAGAACAAAAAACGTAACTATATTTAAAGATTCCATGGAAATGATGTCTGAAAATGAGCGATTGCAGCAGGCAATAAAAGAATCTGTAGAGAAACAGACACTGTATCTGGAAGCAGAAAATGTGGAAATTCCAGAGAGTAATGCCAGTAAGTGCAGGACACTCGTTTCAACAGGCAGAAGCTTTGAAACTGCATCCAGATATGCAAGGAATGGAAAAAAAGGTATGTGTGCTTAACTTTGCATCTGCGACGAATCCTGGCGGCGGTGTGGTACATGGAAGCTCAGCACAGGAGGAGTCTTTATGCCGGTGCAGTACATTGTATCCGTGCCTTGATATTGATAAAATGTGGCAGGAGTTTTACACTCCACACAGAAGAGCCGGAAATCCCCTGTATAATGATGACTGCTGTATACACCGGAGTAATTGTTTTTAAGAGTGATCTTTCATTTCCGGAAAGAATGGAGGAAAAAGACTGGTATCAGGTGGATGTTCTGACCTGTGCAGCCCCAAACTTACGGAATGCACCGAGTAATTTTATGAATCCATGTGCCGGGGATGAACCTGCCGATATTGCGGAAGATGCACTGTACAAATTGCATTTGAAGAGAATTGAGAAACTGTTCAGGGTGGCGGCAGCAAATAAGGCAGAGGTGCTGATTCTTGGAGCGTTCGGATGCGGTGCCTTCTGTAATCCACCGGAGATTGTCGCGAAGGCTTTCAGGGAAGTGCAGAAAAAATATGAATCATACTTTGAAGTAATTGAATATGCGATATTCTGTGCAGGATATGAGACAAAGAACTACAAAGCTTTTTCTAAAGCATTTGGTGTGGAAAAAGAGTGATATGGGGTAAGCAATCCGAGGATATAATAAGAGATATCTGGATGGCAGTAAGGAAAAGTAATAGGACGATAAAAAAAATTATAAGAAAACACAAAAATTGCAATTTTCAGGGTTATACTGTTCTTGTAACAATAAATATGGCTCTGAGAATTGCGTTTTGTGTAAAAGAGGACAAATATGCAGGAAAAAGAAAAATATCAGATGATTCAGGACAAAATAAGCGGCTGTGTATTTGCAGGGGCGTTGGGTGATGCTCTGGGATATGTAGTGGAATTTGACCTGTATAGCAGTATCAAGAATAAATATGGAAAAGACGGAATCCAGGATCTGCTGCGGACGGGAGAGGAAGCGATCATTTCGGATGATACACAGATGACTCTTTTTACCATGGAGGGAATGGCTGTGGAGACAGAAGATGAAGTGGAGGAAAAAATTTACCTTTCTTATCTGAAATGGGCGCAGACGCAGGGGATGAGTGTAAAACTGCCATGTGACTGGCCAAGCAGACTCGCCATGGTTCCGAAAATGAACTGCCGCCGGGCACCGGGTAATACTTGTCTGTATGCTTTGACATCAGGCAAGATGGGAACAATTCAGGAACCGATCAACCACAGCAAAGGCTGTGGCGGCGTTATGCGGACTGCACCGCTTGGATTCACAGACGCTTACGGTTTACCTCTTTTGAATGGTGCCAAAGCGGCAGCCATAACTCACGGTCATCCGCTTGGCTGGATTCCGGCAGGTATGCTTTCGGATATTGTTTTCAAATGTATTTATGGAGAAAAGAAGCCGTTGAAACTCATCATCGAGAATCTCTGGCTGATACAAAAAATCAGTTTGGAGAATCCGAAAGCATGGCATATTTTGAACGGCTCATAAAGAAAGCTATTGCACTGAGTGAAGCAGCCTGTGAGGAAGCTGCATCCACTATCGAAAAAGAACTCGGCGGAGGATGGGTTGGAGAAGAAGCACTGGCAATTGCGATATACTGTTGTCTGAAGTATCCAGATGATATCAGAAAAATGTTGATTGCAGCTGTAAACCACAGCGGAGACAGTGATTCTACCGGAGCTGTTGCCGGAAATATTCTTGGAGCATATCTGGGAATGGATGCAATTCCAAAAGACTGGCTTGACCGTCTGGAACTGGTCGATGTAATGCAGGAACAGATTGATGCAATGATGAAGATAATTCAGAGGGAATGAAAAAGGGGGAATGTCGTATGACAACGACTTCTTTTCCTGTGATTCAGATAGAAAAAACAGGGAAACGATTAAGAAATATGAGAAAGGAGAACGGAATCAGAGTTGCCGCTGTATGTGAATACATGGGCGGCATATCTGAGCAGGCAGTTTACAAATGGGAACGCGGAGCGTGTCTCCCTACAATTGATAACCTGCTGGCACTCAGCATCTGTACCATGTGCAGATGGAAGATTTGCTGGTATACGAAGAGGCCGAAATGGCCTCTTCTTGTTTTCTTCGTATGTATCGAGGAAACACCAGTGATACAGTCTCCGGTTATGCATGCACAGCCGCGTAACGGGGACTGTTTAAACGCGGAGCATGTGATCCATCGGCGTGATGTTTCCATCAAATTTGTAGTTGAAGGAATTAGTTCCGGCACCACTTGCG